>Ga0209471_1000129_pt1 | contig 56461 bp, 31 predicted proteins | sample GraSoiAngelo_128_FD_185885 | JGI IMG/M metagenome (GOLD analysis project Ga0209471, IMG submission 185885) | Grasslands soil microbial communities from the Angelo Coastal Reserve, California, USA - 14_0927_12_20cm (SPAdes) (version 2) | ecosystem: Environmental > Terrestrial > Soil > Grasslands ... | reverse complement strand
GAAGAAGGTAAATTGAGGCCCCGTGACGTAACCTTCCGGCTCTCCGTTCTTCAGGGATCCACCCAGTTGCACTATTCGGTCGGGCTGCGGGTACGGCAAAGGCCTCAGGAGCACGGCGTGCAGCACACTGAAGATGGCGGTATTTGCCCCAATGCCTAATGCCAGGGTCAGGATGGCGACAGTTGCAAAGCTGGGACTTTTCAGCAGCGAGCGTATTGCATAGCGAAGGTCTTGGAAAACGGTTTTCATCTTCGCTCATTCATAACGCAGGGCTAGGAGTGGATCCACTCGCGTGGCACGCCATGCCGGAACCCAGGCCGCGAACAACACCACGCAAGTCAACAACAGCGCCGTACCCGCAAACGTCAAAGGATCGGTCGCGCTGACTCTATAAAGCAAGCTCGTCAGAACACGTGTTAGAGCAAAAGCTGCGATGAGGCCGCCGGCGACTCCAAGGAGCGCAAGCCGCAGGCTTTCACCGAGCACCATCCGCAAAACATCTCCGCGCGACGCACCCAGCGCGATGCGCACGCCGATTTCCTGCGTGCGCTGCGTAACGTTAAACCGAATCAAGCCAAACAAACCTACCGCCGCCAAAGCCATCGCCATGGCCGCAAACACGCTAAGCAGCGTCACGGCAGAGCGCCGCGGTCCCATCGACAGAGCGATGCGCTGGTCCATGGTCTTCCAATCGGAAACAGGTTGTGTGGGATCCACCTCGTGCACCGCGGCACGCATTGCGCCCGCCAGAGTTGCCGGATTGCCGCTCGTGCGGGCAATCAGGAACACCGCGGGCGAATTTTCCTGGTACAAAGGAAAATAGTAGACACCCTTTGCGGAACCTTCCGTGCCGGTCGCGGATGCTTCTTCTCCGACAACCTGGTAGTGGCGGACATGCGCGACGATGCCGACAACGGTCTTCCAGGGAACATTGTTTCCATTGCGAATGCGTTGGCCCAGCGCATCCCGATGAGGCCAATACTCATGGGCAAGATTCTCGTCGATGATGGCCACTGGCTGGCTGCCTAAACGGTCTTGATCAGTGAAATAGCGGCCACGGAGCAGCCGAATACCCATAGTCTCGAAATAGCGCGGGCTGACGCCCCGAATGTCACCATGCGGGCCCGGATCCCCTGGCGGGGCCACGCGGCCTTCAATGCGGAACGATGCGGAACCGCCGAAGCCGCTAAACGGCAGCGGCACTCCGGCGGCGGCGGATACTATGCCCGGCGAATTCGATAGCCGTTCGAGCGCACTGCTAAGAAATGCAATCTGCTTGTCCGGCGTATCGTACTGGCGCTCCGGCAAGGCCATGGCGGCAGTCATCAAACCGTGAGGACGAAAACCAACATCGACGTCTTTGAGTTTCGCCAGGCTCTTCAGGAACACGCCCGCACCGGCCAGCAACACCAGCGCCAAAGAGAGCTCCGCCACCACGAGTCCGCTGCGAAAACCATGCCGGGCGGCAGTTCCCTCCCCCGTGCCGCGGCCTTGCTTCAAGTTTTGCTGGGGATCGATGAATGCCATTTGCCAGGCTGGGGCAGCGCCGAAAATGATCGCCGAGGCGCCGGCAGTCAGCGCAGTAAAAAGAAGCACATACAGATCCACATGAATGTTCATGCCGGTGGAAAGATTCTCCGGAGCGAGCCACAACAAAGCATGGACTGCTTGCACGGAAACCACCAAGCCCAGGGCCATGCCGAGGAAAGCCAACACCATACTTTCCGTGAGCATCTGGCGCGCCAGCCGCCACGGCGAACCGCCGAGCGCAGTGCGGACAGCAAATTCCTTGGCTCGCGCCGAAGCACGGGCCAGCAAAAGCCCCGCGACATTCGAACACGCGATGAGCAGAACCAGACTTACAGCGCCCGAGAGGATTAACAGCGGCGTTCGAACGTCGCCATAAACAAATTCCGTGAAAGGAACCGCAAACAAGCTCCAACCGGAGGCCTTCGGGTATCCTTGCGCGCGAGGATCATCGCTGACTTGCTGAGAAGTCATTTTGAGGAAAGCCGCAGCGTTCGAAAATTTCGCTCCCGCTTGCAGGCGCGCGACGGCAAGAAAGTTTTCGTTGAAAATGTTGTTGAGCTGAAAGGCATTCTGCGGGAGCCCCAGGGGAGCCCACAAATCGGTTGGGCTCGGCCACTGGAATTCCGGCCCCATCACACCGATGATTTTGTAGGGCTGCTGGTTGAGCTGGACGGAGCGGCCAACCATTTCGGAGTCGCCACCAAAAATCGATTTCCACGTGTTGTACGCCAGAACCACTTCACGGTTGGCGTCGGGCTGATCTTCTTCAGGAGTGAAGACGCGGCCCAACAGGGGCTTGGCCTCAAAAACGTCGAACCACTGCCAGGAGACCTGCGCGCCGCGCAGCCGCAACGGCCAAGCGCCCGTGGCGTAATTAAAATCGCTTTCCGTCTCAATGGCCGCCGCAGCGAACGTCTGCTTATTGTCCCGCACAAACGAAAAGTCCGGCGCGGAAATCACAATGCTTTTGAGGTTCAACTTTTCGTAGCGCGCGCGAACGGCAAGCAACCGCCCGGGGTGTGGAATACCATAAGGATGCAGTAGCAGCCCGTTCACCACGCTGAAGATAGCCGTGTTCGCGCCGATGCCAAGGGCAAGCGTAAGCACTGCAACAGTCGTGAATCCAGGGTTTTTCAGAAGTATGCGCAAGGCGTGGCGAAGATCCTGAAGGATGGTTCTCATTTTTGCCTCATTCCTCAGAAAATAGCCTTAAAATCGTTTACTTTCAGTGGCCGCGTTGCGGCCATTTTCATGGTTCGCTTGTGACGCCGCAGGCGGCATGACCTATTCATAGTGCAGCGCGATCAAGGGGTCCACTCTCGTCGCGCGACGCGCCGGCGACCACGAAGCAAAAAGCCCCAGCAAGGCAATCGCGCACCAAACGCTGAACATCACGAGGGGATCGCGCGGCTGAGATTCGTACACGATGCTGGTTATTACCCGGCCGGCCGCTAAAGCAAGAACAAAGCCGACCAGCGAGCCGAAAAAGAGGAGCACCGCCGTCTTGCCTAGGATGACACGAAGAATTTGGATGGGCCGTGCCCCGATGGCCATGCGGATGCCTATCTCGTGCGTGCGCCTGGAAACAGCATAAGCCACCAGGCCGTGGATGCCTGTTGCCGCAAGCATGATGGCAAGCAGCCCGAAGGCACTCAGCGCGACGGCTGCGGCACGCGTTGGGAGAAACGCGAAACCCAGCATCTGCTCGAGTCCGCCGGCGCCATAGAGCGGCATCTCGGGATCAAGCTTGGCCATCGCGCTGCGAACCTCGCTGACCATTTGTGCGGCCGGCAGAGAAGACTTCACCTCAAGCGTGGTCGTGGAGTTGTAACGCTGGAGGATCGGCCAAAAAACCACGGGCTGCTGCGATTCCGTGAGGCTCTCATACTTGCCGTCTTCGGCGATGCCCACAACCTCCACCAGGCTGCCGGAGTAGGACGGAAAGCGCTTGCCGACGGCGTTCTCGGTGTGAAACGCACGTTTAGCCAAAGCAAGGTTGATGATGGCGACCGGGGGAGATTTGGAATCGTCATGCCAAGTAAACTCGCGGCCGGCGAGCAGCTTGATTCCCAGCGCAGCGAAAAATTCCGGGGAAACCTGATAATAGACCACGCCGATGCGGTCGGAAGGCCGCAGGTCCGTTTTATCCGCCGGGTACAGGGACGTGCGGGATTGGTCTATGCTGAGCGGGACGGAGTTGGAGTATGCCGCGGACTCGACGCCGGGCAGTTTCTTAATGGCTTCCAATGCTTGCCGCTGGAAGGCGCGGCCACGTTCTTCGGAATATCCAGCGAGGTTCAACTCGAATGCTGCGGTGGAAACGTGCTGCGGTTCGAAACCGAGGTTCAACTTAAAGGCTTGCTGGAGACCGCGCAAGGAGAGAAAGGAAGCGGAGACAAGAACAAAGCAGAGCGCCACTTGAATGACGACCAGCACGTCGCGAAAAGCTAGGCGGCTGCGGCCCCAGGTGGTGGAGAGTCCGCGCAGCGTGGCATTCGGGTCGGTTCCAGAGGCGTGCCAGGCAGGAGCGGAGCCGAACAACCCGGCGGCGACTATCGAGCCCGCCAAAGCAAACAAAAAAACACGCCAATCTACCGTGACGTTCCATTGCACCGGGAAGTCCATAGGCGCACGCCAGCGGCTCAGGGCTGAGGATAGGAATGACGCCAGCAGGTAGCCGGCGCCCCCGCCTGCCAGGGAAAGCACCAGGGTTTCCGTCAAGACTTGGCGCACTACGCGCCCGCGACCAGCGCCGATGGCAAGTCGGACGGCCAGTTCGCGCTGCCGGTCGGCAGCCCGCGCCGTAAACATGCTGGCCAGGTTAGTACAAGCCGCCAGCAGGACCAGAGAGGCCAGCACTAGCACACCGAGCCAGAAAGTCCTCGCGGGGCCGCCAATGAGATCACCGATTAAGCCGGGCTTAGTCAGTTTGAAGTGCAGGCCATCGTTTTCGCTCGGAAATTGGCGAGCCAATTCGACTGCGACAGTGTTTAGGTTTACTTCTGCCTGCGCCGGAGAGACGTTTGGCTTTAGGCGGCCTAGTAGGAAAGTATTCGACGTGCTTCGCTCGTCCAGCCAGGCCTGACTTTCGATTCGCGGCTCCATCATCATGGGCACCCAGACTTCGGGCCAATAGAAAAGCTCTGTCCCATGAAAGTCCGGCGGGGCCACGCCAAAGACCGTATACGGCAGGCGGTTGATCGGAATGGTTTTGCCGACGATGGCGGGATCGCCCCCAAATCGCGCTTGCCACGCGCCGTAGCTCAGCACTGCATAAGGGCTGTCTCCGGGATGCACGTCATCATTTTGATGGAAGAAGCGGCCCAATGCGGGCTTGACGCCGAGGACATCGAAATAATTGCCGGTGGCAAGATAGCCCCAAATGCGCTCCGCGCCGCGATCGGTCTCTAGCTCCATGGGAGCCATGCGGTATCCGACCAGTCCGGCAAACGTTTGATTGCGGTCGCGGAGGTCTCTGTAGTTCGGGAAGGATTGGCTCGGGCCGTAGCGCGCGTTTTCAAGGAAGGCTAACTCGCTCGGCCGCTCGACAGGTAACGGACGGAGGATGAGGGCATTCACAACGCTAAAGACCGCGACGTTCGCGCCAATGCCGAGGGCAAGCGTCAGGACCGCCACCGCAGTGAAGCCGGGGCTCCTCATCAGCATGCGCAGAGCGTAGCGGAAATTCCGAAGAATTGTGGTCATGGAGTGGCCTCCAGCTAAGTTCGAAGGGCGGGATTTCTTAGCCGGATTGCGCCGCGCTGGCGCTGGCGTCTGCCGTCGCGGTTTCTCCCACCACCCACCCGTCCTTTAGTTGGATGATGCGATGCCCGTAAGACGCATTCCTCTCCGAGTGTGTGACCTGAATGATCGTCGTGCCCGCATCATTCAGCCTCTTGAACAGTTGCATGATCTCATCGCCCTGCGCGGAATGGAGGTTTCCCGTGGGCTCGTCGGCAAGAATCAGTTTGGGGTTCATGATCACCGCGCGGGCTACGCCTACAAGCTGTTGCTGTCCGCCGGAAAGCTGATTGGGAAACAAATCCTTCTTGCCTACGATGTTGAAGCGATCCAGGGCATCGCAAACGCGGCTAACGCGCTCCTTGTGCGGCACATTTTTGTAAGAAAGCGGCACCTCGAGATTCTCAAAAACAGTGAGATTGTCGATGAGGTGATAGCTTTGAAAGACAAACCCGGTGTTGGCTTTGTGAAGTTCATTGCGTTTTTTGACGTTTAGCCTGTGGACGGGCTCTCCCATGAAATGATATTCGCCCGTCCATGCGCCATCCAACATTCCAATGATGCTGAGCAGCGTGGATTTTCCGGCGCCCGAAGGGCCCATAATGGTGACAAACTCGCCGGGCCGAATGTCGAGATTGACGCGGCGAAGCAGGAAGAATTTGTTCGGACCGGCCTCCACGGATTTTTCTAGATTTCGCAACTGGATTAGAGGTTCCAAGATATCTCCTTAAAATCGCTTCTCATTCGTAGCGCAGCGCGACGAGCGGATCAACGCGCGCTGCACGCCGCGCGGGCAAATACGACGCCAGGGCTGCGACTGCCGTAAGCAAGAGAGGCAAGCCGATGAACGAAAATGGATCGGCGGCCTTTACGCCAAATAGCAAGGAGGATAGCGCGAGCGCCAGGACGAATGCGACGGGCAGTCCGATCGCTAAGCCGATGATGGTCAAAAGCATGCCGCTCCGCAACACCATTTGCACGATGTCCCCGGTCTGCGCCCCAAGCGACATGCGCACGCCAATCTCATGAACGCGCTCGCTCACGGAGTACGACATCACGCCGAATACACCGACAGACGCGAGTACCAAGGCCATGACTCCGAGGACCGCCATCATGGCGGCAACGTAGGCGATTCCAATGATGGATTCGGTGATGACCCGGTCCATGGGCTTGATGTTGTAGAGCGGGAGTTCGGGATCGACCGCTGCAATTTCCGCGTGGACCGCGGAAATCAGCTGAGTAGGTTCGCTGGCAGCGCGCAGAACGATTGTCGTGTAGTACGGCGGCCATTGCCGGAACGAACCGTAAATCGTCGGGATATCTTCTTTGTTGATCCAGCTGTAATGCACGTCGCTCACAACCCCTACGATCGTCCACCACGGGTGTTCCGAGACGCCGGTGTCCGAAGTATCGGCTGGGTTGCGGCCAGCACTGAGGTGTTTGCCCAACGGGTTCTCGCCGGGAAAATATCGCCGCGCAAAGCTCTCGCTGATGACAGTAACCTTCGCCGAGTTGGGACCGTCTGCGTCGCTCAGCAGCCGTCCGTCGCGAAGCGCGATATTCATCATGCGAAAATAACCCGGGGCGATGTTCTGAACGATGGCATCCTGCTGCTCGCCGCGCTTATTCGCAGGGTGCTCCCGGATCGAAAAAAAGTCTTCATCCGCTCCGCCGCCATTCGCGTACGGAACGTGCGTCACCATCGCAGCGGATTGCACGCCCGGAAGGCTGTTCAACCGCCGAAGCACTTGCTCAAAAAACGCCAGCTGCTGCGGTTGCGTCGCGTATCGCGCTCGCGGAAGCGTCAAATTCATGGTCAGCAGGCTTTGGGGCGAATAACTTTCGTTCACGTTCAATAAACCCTGAAAATTCTTCACCAGCAGCCCGGCGCCCACCAGCAAGACCAGCGCAAGGGAAATCTCTGCAACGACGAGCGCCCCACGCACGCGGCCGCGCGCGCGACTTGACGTGGAACCGCGCCCGCTTTCCTTCAACGAATCGGCCAGGTTGCCGCGTGATGCCAGCAAAGACGGAGCGATTCCCGACAAAATGCCGCTGACCACCACAATCCCCAGCGTAAAGAAGAATGCATTGGAATCCAGTCGGATGGTCTTCCATCCCGCAATGAACTTGGCCACATCCGGCGGCATGTGGGAAAGAATCATCTGGATACACCACTGCGCAATGAGCAAGCCCAGCGCGGCGCCGCTGGCAGCGAGAAGGATGCTTTCCGTGAGCAATTGCCGGATAACCCGCCAGCGGCTGCCGCCGAGCGCGGTGCGCACGGCAAATTCGTTGGTGCGCGCGGCCATGCGCGCGAACTGCACGTTGGCCACGTCCGCGCAGGCAATCAACAGTACAAAACCAACAGCGCCCAATAACAACAACGTGTACTGCCGCGTGAGATTGCCGGTGATGAAAGTTGTGAGCGGCATGGGACGAAGCTGCCAGCCCCTGTTCGTGTCCGGATAAGCATCGGCTTCGCGCTGCGCCATGGCTTGCATCTCCGCCGACGCTTCCGAAAAAGAGACGCCCGGTTTCAAACGGCCAAGCACCCAAAGCCACCGGCTGTCGCGGCCTTGGCGTCCCTCAATGCTGATGGCCAGAGGAATCCACGCTTCGGCTGGCAATGGGAAATCAAAGCCCTTGGGCATGACTCCAACGACGGTACAGTTCTTGCCGTCCACTCTGATATTTTTGCCAAGGATTTGGGGGTCGGAGGCGTAGCGTTGCTCCCAGAGGGCGTGGCCGAGAACGATTGCCCTATCCTTTCCCGGCTCTTGCTCTTCGATGACAAACCCACGGCCGAGTTGGGGCTGGACGCCGAGGGTCTCGAATAGGTTGGCAGAAATGCGAAAAGTTTGGACCTTTTGCGGATTACCATCTCCCGTCAAATTCACTTCCTGCCACGCATAGGCCGCAAGACGATCGAACGAACGAACCTCTTTCTGCCAGTCGAAATAGGTGGCCGGGGCAATGCCGTTCATGTCGATGTCCTGCTGCGGGCGGGAATCGACCAGGGCAACGATGCGGTTCGCGTTTTCAAACGGCGCGGGATGGAGCAGAAAAGCCTCGGCAAGGCTGAACATGGCGGTATTTGCGCCCATGCCCACGGCGAATGCCCACAGGGAAACCACAGTCGCAAGCCGATGTTTCCACAGCATGCGCCCAGCGTAGCGGATGTCCTGCCAAACTGTGCCCATGCCGCCTCCTGCGCGTCAGGCCCCGACCTGGGCTTCCTGAGTCTCCTCGACAATGCGGCCGTCGAAAAGGTGGATGGTACGCTCCGCAAAGTTGGCATAACGCTGGTCGTGCGTAACCATGCAGACGGTTGCGCCGTTACGGTGCAGGTCGCGGAGCAGCTCCATCACCGCTTCGCCGTTTTTCGAGTCGAGGTTCCCGGTAGGCTCGTCCGCCATCAGGATCAGCGGGTCACCGACCAACGCGCGCGCCACGGCCACGCGCTGCTGTTGACCGCCGGAGAGCTGCGACGGGTAATGCCGCAAGCGGTGGGCCATGCCCACGCGCTCGAGGGCCTGCTGGACTTTCTGCTTCCGTTCGGCAGCGCCCGTGCCGCGGTAGGTCAGCGGCAGTTCGACGTTCTCATAGACCGTGAGGTCCCCGATCAAGTTAAACGCCTGGAAGATAAACCCGATTTCGCGGTTGCGGATCCGCGTGCGTTCACTGATCGTAAGTTTCGCCACCGGCTGGCCGTTCAGCTTGTAATTGCCGTCGGTGGGAGAATCGAGCAGCCCTAGAATCGAGAGCAGCGTGGACTTGCCGCAGCCTGAAGGGCCGGCAATGGAGATGTACTCCCCCTTGCGAATCTCCAGATGAATTTCCTCCAAGGCGTGTGTTTCCACTTCATCGGTGAGAAAAACCTTCTTCACGCCTTCCATCTTGATCAGAGTTCCATTTGCTTCCACCATGGCTTCTCCTTATTGAACCTTATTGAATTCGATCCGCGAAACCCGTCCCGCCCATTGGTCATTACGTTGAATGGTTGACCAAAGTTCACTCATATCGCAGTGCCACGAGGGGGTCCACGCGCCCACCTCGCCGCGCGGGAATGCAACACGCAGCCACCGCAACCGCGGCAAACAGAACCGCGACTCCAACAAATGTTGGAGGGTCGGTTGGCGTCACCCGGTAAAGCTCCGTGGCGAGCACTCGAGTTGCTCCCAAAGCCACAAGCAAACCCACGGTGACGCCAATCAATGCCAACTGCAGCCCCTGGCTAACAACCATGCGCATCACCTGCGATGGAGTGGCACCCAGCGCCATCCGAATACCGATCTCACGGATTCGCTGGGAAACCAGATGCGCCATCACGCCATAAATCCCGATGGCACCCAGAAATACGGCCAGCGCCCCGAAGAAAACCATCAGCTTAGCCACGACGCGGTTCCCGCCGTCTACCGCAGCGATTAGGTTTTCCAGGGGTTCAACCGAAGAGACAGGCTGGTCGCGGTCGAAAGCCCAAATCGCGTCGCGGATCGCCGTCGCCATCGTCGTAGAGTCGTCCCCGGTGCGTACCACGAATCCCCATGTCGAGGAAGGAAATTGCGCCAAAGGAACGTACATCTGCCGCGCGGGCTCCTCCCGCAGGTAATCTCTTTTTATGTCCCCTACTACGCCCACAATCGTACCGACGGTATGTTGCTCGCCAAATTGAACTTTTTGTCCAATGGGGTCTTTATTCGGCCAAAATTGCCGGGCGAAGGTTTGCGTGACAATCACGACCGGCGAACTTCCTTGCGAATCCATAGAATTAAAAAGGCGGCCTTCGACCAGGGCCGTCTGCATCGTCGCAAAATAATCGGCGGATACGGCCGAATAGCGCGCGCCAGGTCTTTCTCCGGGCTGAAGGAGACGCCCGACGGGCTGGACTTCGACGCCTTGGCCGAACCCGCCGAACGGCACGTTACTGGCCGCGCCCGCCGAAACCACTCCCGGCAGCGCACGGATGCGCGCCAGAACTTCTTCACCGAAACCCCTCCGCTGCGAATCATTTACGTATTTCGTCCTGGGCAGTGCCAGTTGCGCAACCATGACGTTCGCGGGGTTGTAACCGGGACTGGAGCGCTCGGAAATGACAAAGCTTTTCACCAGCAGCGTTGCGGAGATGAGCACCACCACGGCCAACGCAATTTCCGCGCCTACAAAGATTTCCCGGAGCCGCGCGCTGCGCTTACTGCCGGACGCCTCCTTAAGCGTACGATTAACGTCTAGCCTTGCATTCTCGAACGCCGGCGCAAGACCGAAGACCAGGCCGCACAGCAACGTGACTCCCAGCGTGAACGCCAGCGTCGCGAAATCCAGGTCAACGTGTCCGTAATTTATGAGGTATCCGCGAATGTGACCCGGGATCCAGGACTCGATCAGCTTCATCCCGCAGTAGCCGAAAAGAGTTCCGCCGACTCCCCCAAAAAGGAACAGCATCAACGATTCCGTCAGAAGCTGACGCGCAAGCCGCCTCTCTGTCGCACCTAGCGCTCCGCGCACCGCGAATTCCTTCGTACGGCTTGTCGCGCGGGCCAGCATCAGATTGGCCACATTTGCGCAGGCAATCAGCAGAACCAGCCCCACAACCAGGAAACAAATCATCATCTCGGGAGCGCCTTCTTTTCGGCGAATATCCCAAGTCATGGAATTGACAAGCCAAGTCAGATTGGTGTTCGACTGAGGAAATTGTTTTTCGAGACCAGCAAAAAACACCGCCGTTTCCGCTTCAGCTTGCTCTGGCATTACGCCGGGCTTCAACCGGCCAAACGCGGGAAGCCAAGTACCGCTGCGGTCGGCACGCTGTTTATCGGTCAAAGCCAAGGGCGCCCACAAATTCGCGATGCCCATCAGCGGAAACTGAAACGTTCCCGGCATAACCCCGACCACGCTGTACGCCTCGCCCCCGATGGTGATGCTGCGTCCGACGATTTTCGGGTCTCCGGCGTAACGGCCCTGCCATAGTCCCTGGCTAAGAATGGCGACGTGCGGCGCTCCCGAACGATCATCCTCCGCCGTGAAGGTTCGTCCCAGGATTGGCTTGGCGCCCAACGTTTCAAAGAAATTCCAAGTCACTCGTCCGCCGTCGACCAACTCGGGACGCCCATCGCCAGTGAGATTTAGACTCGCGCCGGCCCAAGCTACGGTTTGTTCAAACGAGGTGTTCTGCTTCTGAAAATCGAAGAAGTCCGCACGGGAAGTGATGTGTTCGCTGGTCCATCCATTTTTTTTGTCATGCGAGGCGAACACCATCAACCGGTCAGATTGCGGATAAGGCAATGGTTTGATAATCCAGGCGTTGATGCAACTGAATAGGGCCGTGTTTGCGCCGATGCCCAGGGCCAGAGTCAGGACGGCGACTGCGGTGAACGCTGGATTCTTGGCCAGCATTCGCACGCCGTAGCGCAGGTCCTGCCAAAGCGTATACATCCAGGTCACCGTACCCCGAGATTCCCCTCCGCTTTTCCAGCGGAGACCGAACGCGCCGCGAGAACACGCCCTCTTTACTTGAGCCGGATACGGTCGAAGTTGTCCCACTGCGACATATCCGACAAAATCACCTTGTCCCCGACCTTCAAACCGTCTCGGATTTCAATCGTGTTCACGGAACTCCGCCCGAGCACGACGTTCACGCGTGTCGCTTCCGATCCATCATCCGTCAGCTTGAAAATTCCTATTTTGCTGTCGGATTGACCATTTACCGGGCGGCCCACATAAAGCACGTCCTTCAGATTCTCCAGTTCGATCGTTCCGTCAACACTCAAATCAGGCCGCGCCCCTTGCGGCAGAGGGTCGGTGATTCGGACGTCCACGGTCACCGTTCCATTCTGAACGGACGGATCAATTCGGAAAACGTGGCCGGTTACTAGGCCATTTCGCGTATCGATCGTTGCTTTTTGTCCGACCACTACGTCCTTTGCTTGCGTTTCCGGTATCTTGATTTCTGCCTTGAGCCTTTTGGGATCAGCCACCCGCGCCAGGTTTGTTCCGACCACCACTTGCTGCCCTTCTTCCACCGGGACAAGCTGCAGCACTCCGTTGATTCCCGCTCGAACGTGCAAGGCATCGTACTGGACCTTTTTCAGGGTATAGAGCGCACGCTGCTGGTCCACTTTCGCTTCCTGCGCCGCAAGCTGCGCCGCCGCAGAGTCTGTCGCCACACGTGTCCGCTCTTCCTCCAGCTGCAGGCGAATCTTCAGCTGCTCTTCTTTGACTCGCGAGAGTTCCTCAATGTGGCTGGATTGGATGCCCTCCTTCAGAAGTTTCACGTCGACGTCATGCTGCAAGCGGGCCTGTTCGTAGTCACTGCGAAGGGTGGCCTCGGCCGACTTTTGATTCATCAATTGGCTGTTAACCTGAACTTTCAGGTTGGCGTAGTCCGCTTCCGCGCCTTTAAGCTGGTATTGCGCGTCCAGCATGTCGCGCTGCGCTTGCGGGTCGCTAAGTTCCAGAATGATGGAGTCGGGCTTGACCACGGCGTCGACCCCGGGCCGCAGAACGATCTTCTCCACTCTCGCGTTGGTTTGCGCAGGGATCCAGCGAATGTCTTCGGGAACCAGCGTTCCCAGCCCGCGTACTTCGCGTAGCATGGGCCCGCGTTTCACTTCATCGGTCCAGATCGTGGCCCGGTCGACAGTAGGCGCGGCAGGCCGCAGCCGAGAGAGCCCGTAGCTCACGCCCCCAATCAAGAGGAAGGCAACCGAGCCGTAGATAATCCGGCGAATTTTCTTGGCTCGGGCGTTGGAAGGTCGTTGGATATCCATATTAATGTCCGTTCTTTGCGTTAAAACGCAACTCTCGTGCCCAAAGTTCCCTTGATTAAGTCCCATAGCGTCATGGAATTAGCCGGTTTCCCGGGCCAGGGCCTTACGCCGATTACCCGATAATGGGATTGCCCGTCCCATCTCCGAACATGTTAGCCCCACATGTCTCACACGCCAAGGGCTGCTTCGCCGGCCGGGCGGAGGTGCCTAGTTCGCGGTCGCGATCCCGAGCGTCCTGCCTGTAACCGCTGCACTTTGTTATGCCTTCCCCGAGACCTCGCCAGGGCGCCGCCTGGGACGGCCAGACCCCCGAATGAGAAATGCGGTTTCCTTACCTTCTTTGGTATGTAGAATGCTCGCATAGGGGTAAGAAGATTGTCTACCTACCAAAAAAAAACATGTCCAAACGCAAGAATCGCTACCAAAATCGCACCGAGATCCTCCAGGGCACTTTGGACCTGCTCATTCTGCAAACCCTGCAATGGGCGCCCCGGCATGGATATGCCCTGAGCAAGGCTATGCGCACAAATTCCGGTGAGATTCTGAAAGTGGACACGGGTTCGCTTTATCCGGCGCTTCACCGGCTCGAACGCAAAGGCTGGGTCGCCGCGGAATGGAAAGCCTCCGATCTGGGGCCGCGGCTGCGTGTCTACCGCCTGACCAATGCGGGAAAGCGCCAATTGGCGTCTGAGCGTTCGCGATGGGAGCGTACTACCGCCGCCATAGCCGGAATCTTGAATCCCACTGAAAAGGGGAACGTGGCATGAAATGGGCGCTCTGGCGAAGAAGTCGGCGCAATGAGGAGTTACAGGAAGAAATTCAGGCTCACTTGCTTGTTGCCGAGCGCGAAGCCGTGGAATCGGGCCAAACAACAAAGGAAGCCCGCTATGCCGCCCGTCGTGAATTTGGAAATGTCCCCATCGCGGAAGAAACCACGCGCGACATGTGGGGCTGGCGCCGGGCCGTGGATTTTCTTCAAGACGTGCGTTACGCGGTGCGCAGTTTTCGGCAGCGGCCCGGTTTTGTCGCGGTAGCGCTTCTGACTCTCGCCCTGGGCACTGGAGCCACCACCGTAATGTTCAGCCTGGTCAGCGGCGTGCTTCTGAAGCCTCTGCCGTATCCGGAACCCAACCGGCTGGTCTCAATTAATGGCCATAGTGACGGCTGGAACACAAAAATCAATGGCCAACAGAAGCTCGCCTATCTTGATTTTGTGGATTGCCAGCGCGAAAGCCGTTCTCTCGTCATGGCAGCCTTGGTCTTCAACAACGGCACCCTGAGCTCGCCGGGCGAGCCCCAGTATGTGGACTACTTCGAAATCTCGCCAGAGATTTTTTCCGTCCTGCGCCTGCCTCTGGCTATCGGGCGGGCGTTCCTGCCCGAGGAGGACAAGATTGGCGCGGCGCCCGTCGCCATCCTTGGTTATAGCTTCTGGCAGCACCACTTTGAAGGAAGAGCTGACGTTCTTGGAACTTCGCTCACTCTCGAACAGAAACGCTACACCATTGTTGGTGTTGCGCCCGCCGGATTCCGGCCCTATGGATACGAACCGGACGCCTACACGCCCCTCGGCCAAGACCACGCAGGTTATTTGCGCAATCGGGCGGCACAACCGGTCCACGGGTTAGCGCGCCTGCGGCCCGGAGCGACGCTGGCGCAGGCCCAGGCAGAAGTGGCACTGACCGGAAATCGTCTGGCGCAAGCTTACGCGGACACGAACAAAGGCCGCTCGCTGCAAGTCAGATTGCTGCGGCCCGAAGTTGGCGGCATTGGATCCACACTATGGCTTTTGCTGGGCGCCGTCGGGTTAGTCTTGCTGATCGCGTGCGTCAACGTAGCCAGTTTGCTGCTCGCGCGCTCCGTTTCTCGCGAACGCGAACTGGCCATGCGCGTAGTTCTCGGGGCGAGCCGCGGCCGGTTAGTGCGGCAGTGCTTGACGGAAAGCGCGCTCCTCAGCCTTGCGGGCGGCTTTCTCGGCGTAATGCTGGCGGGCGCGGGACTCCCCTCTTCCTTGAAGTTTTGGCCGGGCGATTTGCCGAGGGCCGAGGAAGTCCAGCTCGATTGGCGCGTGCTGCTTTTTGCTTTCGGTGTGTCCCTGTTGAGCAGCGTGCTTTTTGGCCTGGCCCCAGCGTGGCGGGCCCCCGTGCGCGAGGTGGAACAGATCCTGCGCGCAGGAGCCCGGACAGTGACGTCGGGGACGCGGCGTCTGCACTCCGCTTTCGTCGTCTCTGAAGTTGCTCTTGCGATTGTCCTTCTGGTTGCTGCGGGAATGCTGGGGCGCACGCTGTTGCATGCTGCTTCTCTCGACCCTGGGTTGGACATCCGCGATCTCCTGACCATGCGTGTGGGGCTCTCACCTGCTTCGCTCGCAGATCCCGCGCGGATTCCCGGCGCATGGCAAGAGTTGATCGATCGAGCGCGGCGCGTTCCCGGAGTTGAGTCCGTTACCGCCGTGGATATCGTTCCCATGCGGGAAGGCAACAATCAAATCGGCTATTGGACGACGGCCGATGTCCCGCCCGAAAACAAGCAGCCCATGGCTCTGGCAAGCAGCGCGACGCCGGACTATCTCAAAGTGATGCGCATTGCTCTGCTCGGAGGCCGCTTCTTTGACGAGCACGATCGTTTGGGAAGCGAGCCGGTGATTGTGGTGGACGACATCCTGGCGAAGAGCGCGTTCAGCGGGCAGGATGCTCTCGAAAAGAACTTGTGGATTCCCGATATGCCGTGCCCGCAGCAAAACGACAAATCATTCGTTGCGTGCTCTGCGCCGTACAAAATCGTGGGCGTCGTTGGCCACGTCCGCTACTGGGGCCTCGCGGGCGACGATCAGTCCCCGGTGCGTGCGCAGCTTTACTACCCGTTCGCCCAAGTTGCGCCGCCATTTTTGCGCCGCTGGTCGCAGCTCATGTCTATCGCCGTGCGCACCAGCGTTTCTCCGTTGACCCTCGTAGAACCACTGCGCCGGGAATTGCGCGGCGCTGCAGGCGATCAAGTCCTTTATCAAGTCCATACCATGGAGCAGCTTGCTCACGACTCGCTGGCACTCGAGCGCTTCCTGTTGTTATTGTTCAGCGCCTTCGCCGGCCTAGCTTTGCTGCTTGCCTGCATCGGCGTTTATGGCGTGCTTGCCTATTTAACAGGCCAGCGTGTTCCGGAAATCGGCCTGCGTATGGCTCTCGGGGCGAGCCCTTCTGAGGTCATCTGGCTTGTCCTCCGCCAAAGCCTGGTCATGATTCTTCTCGGTGTTGGAATTGGCGCTACCGCCTCTCTGGCCACCGGACGCTTGCTGGAACGGCTGGTAGAGGGAATGCTGCCCACTTCCCTTTTGACCCTGGCCAGCACGATCTCGCTGTTGGTCTTGGCCGCCATGCTCGCCAGCCTTGTGCCCGCGCGTTATGCTAGCCGCATCGACCCGATGAATGCCCTGCGCCAGGAGTAATGCCACCCCCGCAGGATTCCTAAGAATATTAGGGGGCAGACAACCATTCCCGATCTTCGATGAAGCCTGTGCTCTTCGAACCGCTTGTTCTCCATTCCGACAGATGCCCGCTGGCCACATCTTTTGGGAGTTGCGGATCGCGGTCGAATCAGTAATCCCAGGTCGGTCTGGTAAGCCTTGCTCGTCTTGTTTCGGCCCATGCGTCGCTACGTGCGATTCAGGGATTCTGCGGCGGCCGGCATTAACTGGTTCTGGCGGTCGAATGATGGACAATCTCGGGCAAAAACGACTTCGGCACTGACGGATTGGCCGTCTTGGCAAATCTGCGTCAGTGCCGAAAAGTCTCGAATGACAATGCAGTTTCTAAGGCACTTCACGAGGCCCTGCCCTTCCCATTTAGAGAGTTGACGATTCGCGGTGGACACGGTCATCCCGGTCATTCCTGCGACGATCTCCTGGGTGACATCGAGTGCGAATTGGCCATCCACCTTGCGACCGATTTTCCGAAACAAATGAAGCAGCCCGGAAGCCAGACGCCATGAGACCTTTCCCATTACGATGTCGCAAATGCGACGCGAAAGCGCCGCCATTTGGCGGGCAAGGATTTTTTGCGCGTTGCCATAGACCAGCGGAAAGCGCCCCATAACCGCTTCGAATTTCGCTCGACTCCACACCAGCGTTCGGCAGGGTTGTAGCGCTTGCGCGGTTGAGGAGTAAACATTTTCGCTGGCGAGACCTTGCAATCCAATTACTTCTCCCGGGACGGTTAGCCCAAGGATGATTTCCCGTCCGTCCATACTGAGTTGAGTTATTTTCGCCCGGCCCTTGGTTAACAGGAAGATTTCCTTTATCGGCTCCCCTGCCCAGAAAATCATTTCGCGACAAGCAAAATCTCTAGCACAAGCACCGGACAAAATCTTCCTACGTTCGGAAACACCAAGACCTTCAAATAGCTCAGGTGTCTCTATCATGGGGGCCTCCCGACTGTGGGCTAGGCGGTCGTGGCAGATTAAGTAGCTTGCACCGACTGTGGTACGTAGTAGTCCTTTCCGTTGGTATAGAGAATCCCGAGATTGCTGCAAATTTGCTTAGGAATTGTACCTACGCCGTTCCGATAGGAAAGAAATCGCAAAAGTTAGAAAATCCGGGCGGCGAAAAGTGCGGCGGAGTTTTCTTATCGCCGGGAACGATATTTATAATTACAACCGAGGCGGGCGGCAATCCCCTGTCAGATTTTTGCTTCACGGCAACTGCGTCTTTTGGAAAAAACGGGCAAACCCCTAGCGGCGGAGGCGCAAAGTCCCAGGTGCCGTCCTGTCATTTTCCCGTGGGCCAGCGCATCGCGATAACCGCCGGTTGGATCGCGATCCGTCACGCGCTGGCATTTTTCTCGTGTCTTATTTCCTCCGCCTGCGGTCCTCTCGTCGCCGCACTCTGCTGCTCTCGGGAGATCAAGGTTCTTTCGATACCACGACGGGATGCGGTGGTTCCACGACAAGGCCGCTGGCGCGAAACGGGCCGATCACGACCTCCACGCGATCTCCCGGCTGAACCGTGTGATTGCGATTTCCGAACGCCATCCAGTATTCGCGCCCGTTTTCCGAGGCCGCCGTTTGACGCAGTTGTCCTACTTTTTCCGTAGTCGGCACTTCGAGCCTTTCTCCATTCTTCTCCACCAGCAAGTACGGATTCTGCTTCTTGTCATTCAGAATCTTGGCCTTGCCTGCATCCACCACGCGGTAGCTGAAACGGATCACAGTTCCCGAGGCCGCGGCCCGGAGCGTGATGTCCTCGATGCCCCAAAGCCGCCGGTACATCATCGCCGCGCGTTCGCTTCTCACCGTGCGCGCAGCGGGCGGGAGCTGGGCGGTTGCCCTTGTTGGCGAAGACACCGCCTGCCGTGTTTGTGCTGCTCGGTCCACTCCCGTCGTCTGAGCCTTCGCCGCGAGCGTTGGATAAAAGAGAAAGCTGCTCGCGAGAAATGCCGCGAGCAGCATCGGTTGACAGGTTTGTGCAGTACCAAACATCACTTTGACCCCGCGCGCTGGGCTTGCGCCCGAGCCCCTGGCCTAGGAGGCCGGGACTGAGGCGAGGGTGAATAGGCGGACGCACCCGCCGGGCCTGGAACGTGGTTGTAGTTACCCAGCGGGAGCATCACCATCCCCGCTGTCGTGTAGAGAGTAGGGTTCGATAAGGAAAGCGGTCCGTAGAACATGTTGATCCAGTTGTTGCCTTCGTCCACCGTGGCGGCGGGCGCCAGCGTGAAGGCAGGGTAGAACTGGTTGATGTCCGGAACGCCGGCGGGGGCAGTCATCGATACGCCCACCGTACCTGGCTGGATGCATCCGGGAGCATTGGCATTGCCGTTCGTGCCGCTGCAAAGCAGCGTCGCAATCTCCGGCGGCACGCGGGAACCGTTGCAATATTGAGAGGTAAAGCCGGGGTTGGTGGAACTGTTGCCATTTCCAGCGTAACCGCCGGTGCTGAGGTCCGAGCCAGCCGGCGAGAGCGTCAGGCCGGAGCTGTGGTCGGTTGGGCCGGTGTCGCCATAGACGCCGATGTCCCAATAGTTCGCACCGCTCGGGCAAGACCCGGTAGTGGTTTGCGTCAACGAGGGAACCAGCTGAACCGTGGTTTGCATGCCCGGTGTCGTCGGAACGGTGCCGGTGGTGATGCGAAACGCCCGGTTCTGCCAGAAGATATCGTTTTGCAAAAGCGGATTGGAGAACCGCGTGCACTGCGAATGTCCCGAGCCGCAGTCGACCGTCGCAACCGTGAAGGCCGCGAGCAAGTTAGCGTCGTGCGCTTCGGTCTCGAATCCGGCGGGCAGGAAATTCGATTGCGTGATGACGGTGTTCGAGCAGTTGTTGGTTGCGCTAGCTGGTGAATTGGGGTCGCAACCCGGAGGCGGCACCGTGGAAAAGGAAGCGCCATTCGTGTCAAAGAGCACTCCCGCCGAAGAAGTGGTGTCATTAGAGGCCACGGTATTGTTGATGAAGTCGACCCTGACCGCGTTGTGAAGTGAAACGCCACCACCAGTCCAGCCGGCAACGTTGTTGGCGATGACATTGTTCGTGACCGTCACCTGATACCAGGCTGCAGAATTGTTGGGGTTGCGTTGCACCTCAGTTCCGTTGATGTGCTGCAGGCGGATGCCGCCGCCGCTGCCGCTTTCGGCGGTGTTGCCCATGATCACATTGCTGTCAATCACTGTGTTGGGCCCCGCACCGTCAGAAAGGGCCGGGGGACACTCGGTATCGGTCACCGCGCCCTCGCAAACAGTTCCATCTGGACCCAAGCCCATGACCACCAAGCCGCCGCCGTGGGTCGGGAGCGTGGGGTTCGAGCTTTGGTTGAAGACGATCCAGTTGTTCGAGATGTTGCCGTTATAGATGAACCCGATGTGGGCGACGCCACCGCCGTCGCTCGTGCTCAGGTTGCCGCATATCCAGTTGAATTGGAATCGGTAGTAATCGGAGCCATCGCAGAACACTACCCCTCCTGCTGACGCGGGCGAGCTAGAGTTCAATTCGTCACCGTAGGCGGTATTTCCTGTGACTGCGTTGTGATGCACGTAGACATCGTGGTTGAACAAGAACGGCAACTGCGTGAGACCGGTCACATCGTAAGTCGCCGGTGGAGACTCGGCTTGGCCGACGATGATCCCGCCGCCGAGTGTGCCGCCATTGTTGAAGACGCGGTTGTTGGCGATTTCCAGATAATGGCCCCAACCGTGTACGAAGACGCCACCGCCCCCCTGGGAACTATTGGTAATGCTCAAACCATCGATCCGCGATGGGTTGCACAGGAAGTTGGAGACGTAGAATTGGGAGGCGGTGTCGCAATCGCCCAAACCATTATTGAACCCATTGTTGGCGACTGCACCGGTACTGCTGTTGAGCGGGATACAGCCTGTCACCGTCTCGGTCGTGGTGCTGCAGTTGGCAGTATTGTTGTTCTCCAAGCCTTTGGCCAGAACGGTAATCGCCGCGCCTTCGTAGGCGCCCATCAGGGTGGGCTCCTGCAAAAGCTCTGCGATATTGCCATTGAGGCTGGTGTCCCAGCCAACAATAGGCTCGAGGGGGATCGGATCGACCTTGCTCTGCATCGCCGAAGTGCAGGAGAACGCACCGGAGGGATCGTAGGGATGCGTGCTGGTGATGTAGCCGCCGTCCAGAGCCAATCCGAACAAGCAGTTCACGCGCTGCCTCCACGGCTGAAGCAACTTGCCTGCTGGGTGCGCGTTGGCGTTAATGACGACCGACGGCGCGCCAACGCCTTGTAGCCGCACGGGCTTCCACATTTGCAACATTTCGTTATAAGTTGCCGCTATGGGGACGCACGTGGCGGTGGCCACGGTGACGCCGGTACACGATGTTCCGGCAGGAGCTGTCGAGCTAGGCGCAAACGAGCTGTTGACGATGATCAGGTCGCCTGGGCTAGCCGCATCCATCGCAGACTGGATGGCAGTGTTGCTGGGATTTTCCCCGTTCACATAAGTGGGAGCTTTGCCGCCAACGGTAACCGTGACCGCGTCGACCGAAGATTGGCCGGTGGCGGTCGTGACCGTCAATTCCCCGCACAGCGCGCCGGCGTAGCCCACCTGCTGCCGGGTGCAAGCGGGGATAGCCCCGGATACGTTGGCTACGATAGTGGTGTCGCTCCAACTCACGATGCCCATGTTTTTGCCAGCGATAGTGACGGTGCCCTGGGCGGTCCCAAAGCCGTAGTGGCGAGTGATGAACTTCTGGTTGTACGGGAAGATGCTTGCGGCAGGGCCGGAATACGCGTTGTTAGACACAACTTGGTTGCCGAGGGAGGTAATGGTAATTTTATGGCCAATTGCGCTTACCCAAGGTCCCGGGCCATCGCCGTCCACTCGCAGGACTGCAGGAGTGCCGTCCGGGTAGTTGCAATCCGGCGGATTGTAGCCTTCGGCAAAAGCCGCCGTGGGAACCACCGGAGTGTCCAGGTAGTCGGTATCGGCGGGCATGAACGGGTTCTCGTAGCAGAAGTTGCTGTAATTCGGGTTGTAGTAAGGATCGGTGATCAAGCTGCCTGGCGTTGGGCCCGGAATCGGACCCGGATCGTTCATGCAAGTAATCATCATCCCCGGCGCATAGCCGGTGGGGTTGGGTGGATTGACCTGCCAGGTCGAGTACACCAATCCATTGAAGATGCCCCACTGGTCCGAGTACACGCGGGAAATCTCCACCCCGTTGTAATCTTTAATGGATACGGGGGAATTTGGCACGGCAAACTTCTCGCCGTAGGCCGGAGCCGCTGGGTCGAATTCGGAGGAGAAGTCATCGGAAATGAACCCGGTGAAGTGCGAAGCGGCCGGCGTCTTGGTCCAAATAAAGAAGTCCGTTTGCGCCTGCATCTGGTCCGCGAGCGTGACCTCCTTACGGTCGCACAGATGGCGAGATGCGCCGGCAAATGGCGCCACTTCCCCGGATTCTGGAGACATGCTCATGTAATCGGGGACGATGCGGAGTTGGCCGACACAAGGCGCCGGCATCTCGATGAGTCCGCCAGGCCCAAAGCCGCCCACGTTGAACGACCGACCCATGTCCGTCGTTGGATTCGTGCATCCGCCGCCGGTTCCGTAACAAGGGTTAGCGTTGTTGACGGTAGCTTGGTCGGGCACGATGAAAATATTCGTGATGGCGCCGAACTGTTGTGTCACGGGAGCAATGAAGTTGTCGCCAATGAGGATGTTCTTGTCTTCCTCTTTGACGATTTCATAGTTCGGCGGGGTTACAGCTTCAACCACGTATATTCCGGGTGGCAGAACAGCGGGTGCGGCGCCGGTGTGGACGGGAGCACTCAAGGCCGGATTTGCTACCAGGGCACAGGTTCCAGTGGCCCCCGACGCGATCGTGAAGCTGCCGGTGGGATGGCTCAAGCAATAGGGGCTGGGGAATTGGTACAGGCCATCATAAGGTGCCGGTTGTATCTGATTGAGGTTGTGATAGCCGTCGTAACATTTGTATTGCGAATTGTTCGGCAGTGCAGTGGTGGGGAACAAGTAATTGGGAGTTCCCGCAAGCGTGTAGCTGTAGAAAGGATCGGCGGGATCTTGTCCGGGGCAGTTCATGTTGGGCAAGCCCGTGGTCGGATTGAAGCCCTGTGCCCAATTGTCCCAACTGCTGGTTGTGGTGGTATCAATCAACGTCAGAGTCTGTGTGCCGTCGGGGCCTGTGCCTTCTTGATAGAGATTGATGGTGACGCCGGGAACGAGCGGCTCCCAGAGGTTTTGAAAGAGCTGCCCAGGGTCGTCAAAAGGTCGAGTCGAGCTGTAAACCACATGGCCCCGAATCCCGCCTGTCTCTCCCGGCACATAGGGTAACTTGCCCCAATCGATCACGTCGAATTCGCTGACGCCTCCCTGCCAGCCTTCGGTGACAATTGACCCAGGGTCCACTCGGCCCGTCGACCCGCCCGGGCCTCCGCCATTGGGGGTATTGCCAAGATTCGCGTCGGTACAAGCGGCGACCCCACAGTAGACGGCGCCCGGCACTCTAAGATTGCTGGGAACTGGGAAGGTCTCTTTCGAATTGAGAACTCCCTGGTAAGGACCGCTATTCCCGTTTCCGGGGGTATATCCCCCGCTCGACGGACCGTCAAGTTGTCCGCCGGCGTCATTGACGACGTGCACGCCAGTTGGGCGAAAACGCGTGTTGTCGGTTTCCGTGACATACCAGTTAAATAGCGGGAAGGTTTCGTCGAAATGGGCCGTGCCGTTGATATCCGTTAGCGAAGTATTGTTGAACTTGCCATTCCGCATGCGCACCCTGGTTGGAATTTGGAGCAGCCCGGGCTCGCCGGGATCCTGGATGCCGTTCCCATTCAAATCCATATAGGTTGAATTCCACAGGTGCGTCTGCCAGGTGAAGCCTGCGTACGTTAAATTGAGGGTCTGGCCGCCCTTCACGTTCACGGTCTTGCTCGATCCATCGACGATCAGGTCCAGCCACTGGTCGAAGACCACGAGCCCCCAGTTGCCATCAGGAATTCCCGTGAAGGAGAAGTTCCCGTTTTCATCGCACTTAGCGAATGCAAAGGTGGCGCCGTCTGGGTCACCCAAGGCGGCATAACAGCTGGTGAAGTTTAGCGGGGCATAATTTCCCGCATTGCCCTGCGGGAAAACGGCGCTACTGTAGAGCTGCTCGCTGGGGGAGCGTCCCTGGTGCAGGTTCACGACTTGTCCGTTGATGGTGTTGTGGCATGGCGGAGGAGTCGGATTGGTGGCGGTTGCGGTGCAGATTTGCGGCAAGCGCGCGTTGATGATCTTCGCGTTGGCCATGCCCATGAAAACGTGGAAGCCACCCGGCCCATATTCCTGGAAGTAGGCGGGCTCCGCGACTTTAACGAAAGAATCCAGGAAGTGAGTGCCATCCAGCGTGTTGGTCTGGAGCCACTCTTCTCCCCGAGCTTCTCGTGCGGCTCCGGGATGGACGATGACACCGAACCTGCCGGGCATCAGATTTCTAATGACCGCCTGGCCGGTCAGCGGCGAAGGGGTTTTGTTGTCAGACTCGAATTGGGGGCAGACGATGATCACACCCACGGGCGGGGCCGACCCGCTGGCGTTAGAAATCGGGCAGGCATCAAGGCCGGTGAAAGGATCAATGGTTCCGTTGAGAGCGTTGGTCAAGGGCTCATTGAACATGTCGTAGGTCATCTGCCCCGTGGCATCGCCACTACCGCCGGCATCGTCCCAAAGTATGACTTGGAAATCGCCTAGCCCCACTTCTTGTGTCGGGTAAGCATCGGGTCCGCCGCCGGTATCCGGTTCACCGTTAAGCGGCCAGTCATCCTCGAAAACGAATACGGTGACGGTGGAGGTAGGCAGCGGGTTGGGTTCCACATTCACCGTCACAGAAGTAGGTAGAGCGCATGTTTGGGCGGTGCCCGAAGCGGTACAGACGGGTGCGATAGGTACACCGCCCATGGTATGACCGCAACCAGAAGCGAGAGACTGTCCTGTGGGCGTTTTGCCCGCGGCGCAATTACCCGCAATGGTTGGGTCAGAGACGTTGCCAGTGTTGAACGAGTTGGCGGCGTCCCCCGGCAAAATCGAAATGTAGTAATACACCGGGCTCCCGTTGGCGTCTATCGCCGGCAGATTCACGGCGCTCGGCAGGGTTGTGGGCAAATATGCGCTACCCGCTCCGACCGGGGCGCAGACTCCGCCATCGCAAACGGCCGGCACGTGCGATCCGGTTGTGGGGTCATATACCGTCTGATCTCTTTCGCAACTCTGCGGCCCGGTGCAGCCAACCGCCACCACAGGCATGTAGCTGGCATGGAAGTTGGTGCCCAAAGTAGGAGGAACCCCCGCTGGACAGTAGGCTGGCTTGGTTCCGCCCGCGCCATTTTGCTGACATGCGGGATCGATGTGGAAGGTGCGGTCCTGTTCGATAATCCACTTGTAATCTGTGATAGCCACCTTTGATTGCGCATCCTGTACGTTCACAACCAGGCCGCTGCCCGCCTGGAAGGTCAGGGTAACCGTAGCCGTGTTACTGGTCTGATTTTCCGAGTTGACGGCGATATAGGTAAATGTTGCGGAAGCGGTTCCTGTGGTCGGCGGTGCTGCCAAAGTCGCGGTGAAAGAGCCATCGGGTTTCAGAGTAATAGTGGCCCCTGTAGCGGAGATCGTTTGCACTCCCGCCGGGCAACTCGTGGCGCCCACCGGAGCCGCGCACAATGGGTAATGGTTAGGGTCAGAATCGTTAGCCAAAACACCAGGGGCAGCGACTCGCAAAAGATTGGAAATGTTGCTCGTGTAAGCGTCGTTGTTGGCAACCGGCTTGTTCGCTAGCGTGGGGGACGGACTAATGGTTGCCGATCCGGTGAGCGTTGGATTTCCGTTGGCATAAAAGGTGAAGCTGCCCCCGCAAGTTGTGTTGGTGGGCGGCTGCGTATACTGAAAGGTCCCGTTGGGATTCAGCGTGAGTGAGCCCCCGCCGAAGGGAGTGAGTGTGTTGTTGGGCGGATTGCCCGTGAGCATTACGCCATAGACGTTAACAGCGTTCCCGACCACACCCTTCCCAGGATCGGACACGGTCAGATTTACGCCTGGCGCGCAGTAGTAGGTGGAGTTATTCACCGTGGGGGTAGCGGCTGCCGTTGCTACGCCACCTGCTACTTGCAGAATGGTCTGCATGCCGCCATCGCGTGCGCCGTCGGTTGAAAGACTCAGGTCGCGGGCAAACACCTGATAGTTTCCCGGAGTAAACGCGGTGGGAGGGGTAGTCGCGGTTGCGTTGCTCGCGGGACTAACCATAACGTCGTAGACCTTGCCTGCGGGCAGGAAAACTTCGCTTTGCACTCTGACGTTCAGCGACTGCGGCGTCAGTGAAGCGCCGATCGCCACGTCGGGGAGAACATTGCCGTCTTCTGCCATCAGCGACATTTTCAAGCCGTTAACAGAAGGAACGTGCATATGCAGACCGGCATTCACGAAACGCAGTAGCACGTTACCGGTCGCAGCGGTGGGCGCGATGGGAGCTGCCGAGGAGGCCATGGTCGTTTTATCGAACGCCGCCCCGTTAACCAGGTAGTACAGCGGAGTGTAGTTGACCGCGGCGGGATAGCAACTGTGCGCCGCCCCGCAGGCGGGCGTCCATTTCGCCGTCGCGGCACTGGCGGAAATCGCCCCGCTGCATGTTCCCGATCCCGGTGTGGTCGTCGGGCAGCCCGCCGAAGTTTCCAGAAACTGCTCCACAGCCGTATTTTGCCTGGCATCAATTTCGCTCAGTAACAACGGAACGTTCGCGTCGTAATTGATCGAATAGGCAGTTCCGGTCGGCGCCGCAGCTGTATAAGCCGTGCCGGAATAGGCTGTACCCGCGCCAAGCGCACTGCCGCCCGCGGCGGCTGGCGTGTACACCACCAAAACTCCGTAGAGACCCATAGGCCCTTGGATGGAAGGATATGTTCCGGTCTCAATCAGGTAGGTTCCCGGCTTCAAAGCAGCCCAGGTATAGGTTTGAGTCCCTATGTTTGGTGCCGCCTCGGCCGCGAAGGATCGCACACGTGCTCCTTGAGCTGGGGGGACAAACGTGGCTGGCACACTTGTAGTCCAAGTCGTCGTGGTTTGCCCTTTGTGAGCACCATCGGTTCGTGGACCACTTTCTCTAACCGGAGTTCCCAAGCCGCCACCCAATTGTCCGATGATGGTCAGCGAGGTCTCCACCGGCAAGTTGTTGGTGAGGGTGATGGTCAGAGGGGCAGTGGTAGCGCCAGCGGCCAAAGCCACGGTAATGAGCGGCGGTTGCCACGGCGTGGTCGTGACCGTTCCAACTGTGACCGTAGTCTGCGCGGATCCATTCATTGCCGTGCAAGCTGCGGGTGCCGTTACCGCCCCACAAACCCAGCCCCACATGGGCACCGTATTGCCGTCGGGCAGCGTGGTGGTCTGACGCGTTGCCGTCAAGGCCACCGACTGTCCAAAGCAGGCCGCCGCTGCCAGTAAGAGAAGCGGCACCGCAAAAACGGACTTCTTCCAGATCGCTTGCAATTGGTTCGATTGCATGGCTCTTTTCTCCATCAGAGTGTCTCGTCGATGTACCAGACTGGGGGATCCACAACCATCATTTGCAACATGCCGCCAGGAAAAACGTCGTTGGTGGTGATTTCGCGCTCATTGTGGGAATGCCACATGAAGACGATTCCGGACTCTTCGATGGGGTTCTGCGTAGCCATTCCTGGAGGAAGGGGTGTTGGGCCGCGGGAGCGCCGCGCGGCGTCCGGTCCGAGGTACGGCGTGCCGTTGTACCACAAGCCATTGGTCACAATTAAGGGGTCGAACTGTGTCGCGGGGCCGCCGCTACCCACTTGACCCGCAGGATTTGTTTCCAACGGATGATTGTGGTCGGCGCACCACTCGTAATAGTTTGTCGAGCTGGCGGAAGCGCCGCTGGCTGCGGTGTAGTAACCGTTCGCGTCGGCGACGCACGGTGGACTGCCTGCATTACCCGGGGTATGCCCGTAAATGTCCCAGCCAAGTCCCTTGCCCGACCAATAAAAGATCCCGTCCTCGGCCTGCCCCGGGGTGGTGTCGGTGTTGAACTCCATGCGTCCGCCGAGTTTGGCGGCATCGGTTTGACTCAGGATCAGGTTGCCGTCGCGTGCCAGAATACGCACATGGTTTCCGTGCTCGTGAAAGGGATGCTGCCAATGGCCCTGCCCGATGATACGGACCAGCACCAAGTCCCCTGGATGCATGTGAGGGTTCGCGTTGTAGGGCTGGTTCGGATAATTGGGAGCATAGGAGGCGTCCATATTGTCTGGCATGGAGCGTCCATTGATCAGGAAGTAGGCCGGATGATAAGGCTCGGTCTTCACATCGAGCCCGGTGGGGCAGGGACTGGAAGTGCTTGCGGCGCAGGTTGCGATCGCATGGACTTGCGTCTCCGCTTCTTTGTGAATTCTTGGGTCCAGCTCCATCCACTGCGTGAGATATTCCCGGTCATAGCAGGTTGCGGCGTGGTCGTAAGCCGACGGCGCCAGCCGGAAGTCAATGCCCGGATTCCCTATCCCCAGGTGCTGCGCGACGTCGCTGCCAAGGGACACACAGGTACTCGGAGGAGTTGCCGGCTTAACAACTACGGCTCCATACAAACCCATCTCCACTTGCAGGTCCGCTTGGGTCCCACTCATGTAGCCGTGTGTGCCGGGCGTGGTAGCCAACAATGTATAGGTGACCGAACCACCGGGTGTCGCTTCCTGGGTTAGAATGCCGGGCACACCACCTGTAACGCTCACTATCTGCAGCCCCGGGAAAACCAGCGAAGTGTTCCCCACGGCCGCCGGCAGGTTGTTCGTAAGGGTCACCGTAAAGGGAACATTTTCGGTGACAATCAGCGTGGGCCCGGGGATTTGCATGCCCGGGCAAAAGGCGCCCGTGCTGTAAGGAACAAACGACGGGCTGGAACCCGCGGCGCACCCGTAGCCCCAGGAATAAATCGCGGCGCCATCGGGCTGCGTGATATACCCTTGCGTGGCCACCAGATTAAAAGTGTTCGCCGTGCTTGTTCCGGTAATGCCCGGAACCGCCGCCTGAGCCGCTCCCGCCCATAGCAAGGCCACGGCTATCATCCCCACGCCCGCCCACACTAACCACACTCGCAACCTAGTTGCTTTGAAGTGATTCATGGCTGTTTTCTCCTACTTGACGACCACTTCGGTCATCAGCCCGCCGAAGTTTTCGGCGTCGTTAGACAGGTGATCCAGGTTCGGGGTGTAAAGGAAGTACGTTCCCGGTGGGATTCCGGTGCTGTCGAGAATGACGTCCAAAGACTCTCCGCCACCCAAGGTGATGGAGTTGGTGGTGATATACAGGTTGTTGCCCGCCTGATCGCGCAGCAGCTTGGCGTTGAAGCCCACCAGTTGCATGGGCATCCCAAGGGAGGCCAAAGTCTGATACTCGGTGACATCCAGGTCCGCAATGCGCAGCAACGCCCGCTGTCCTGTGCCGCCGGGTCCGCCGTGGCTGTCGAGGGTGATGAGCGTAGGCAGCGGCTGCGAAAAACGTGTTCTCCCATCGGAATCTTCGGTGCCGATGGCGCCGGAAGCAGCATCCGGACTGCCTGCGGCAGACGCTGCGGAGGTGCTTGGCCCTCCCGCATAGCCAACGATCCCCACGGTGTCGGGATAGCTGCGCCCGTTCAGCAAGAAATATTTGTCCTTCATGTCGGCGAATCCTTCGGGGTTGAAGGTCATACCGACGAAATGGAAGTTGGGATCGAAGCCATGAATTTGGATGGGAACATCAATGTCGTAGCGCGTACTGCCGTCGCCATCGTTGTAGGCGTACTTGTAGCCCGCCACGTGATTGAATGCTGTGTTTATAGCTGGCTGCGGCGTCGAGCAGAGAATGTCCGGACTGATCGTGCCGTTGCTGTTTCCCGTGTTGAGACAGGCGGTCCGCAGATCCTGTTGATACCACGTGGTGGCTGCGGTGTAGAGCGAGGCGCCTGCCGGCAGGCGATTCTGCCGCGGACGCACATACAGCTGCCCGACCATGCCCATCTGCAGGTGCTCGGGCGGGGTGATGTGGCAGTGCCAAAAATAGGTGCCCGCATCGGGAGCCAAGTAGTAGTAGGTGGCGCTTCCTCCGATGTTGATCGCCCAAGTCGCATCCGGCACGCCGTCATAGTAGGAGGAGGCGTTCGGGTAGCCGTGGAAGTGCACGGTATGCTCTTCGAACAGGTCCGGGCGCATGATCATGCCAACGTTGCTCAAGGTAAGGAAAAATTCGTCGTCCTCGTCAAAGGCGATCAATGGCGCGGGTATGTTTCCGTTCAGCACTCCGACGGTCATGATAGTGGCTGGGTCGGCGATTGCGCCGTTCAAGCTGATGGGGCGGCTCGCGTCATACGTGGGATCGCTGATGGCGCTGTTGCTGGAAATGCCCGCCGCCCCCGCGGAAGCACAATTTGAAGGTGCCGCCCGCCCGCACACGCTCGGCAGTGTCGGGCTGTTGTAGTGATTGTTAAAGTCCGCGGCGAACAGCGTTCCTGGCTGGCCATTCTTGATCAGGTCCAAGCCGGAAAGAGGTCCAAACGAGAACATGAACATCTGGTTCCCGTCGGCCATGGTGGCGTAGCCGTCGCCGCCGGAGATTTCCTGACACTTGATGGTGCCGCCGTTGAGCGTGTAGGTCAGCGCCACTCCGCCGACGGTCTCCTGCGTGACCACCGGGCCCTGGTAGGCCGGCTCCGCAGCCTCCGTCAGCGGCACAGAGAGATTGGAATTGCTAATGGCAGTGGGGTGCAGCGGTGAGGTGCCGGGACACTGCACCATGAACGAACCACCCGCCTGCGCTGTCGGGCTCTGGGCCCTCGCGGACAGACCTGCCAGACACAGGACAGCTGTGAATAGGCAGAATCGAAAAAATGTCTTTCTCGCAGCCATGCCGCCTCCTTAACTTCATCGCGCGCGCTTGGCTCTTTCGCTCTGGCCTTCTCGTCTGCATCGCTGAAGCAGAAGCGAAATCGGATATCTTGCTGCGCGCTACGACCGTAGAAAGCATAACTACGGTGCCTTGAAAAAGCCTTTATGCCCGAGCGCAAAGACCATGTGAAAGTATGAAACAAGATCTCACCCCCCCAGGGAAATCGCACTGCGCCAGTTCGGGGCGCCATGTTCGCCACGGGGGAAGTCGTTTGAAAGGTGGGATTTCAGGAGGTAAGAGATCGCTTCGCTCTGTTCGCGCCCGGAGCAGGGCATCACGGGGGGACGTTGGCGGGCAGGTGGTACTCTTCAAAAAGCCGCTCAATCTGGGCCACAACATTTCGCCACAAGTCTTCGCCGGTCGAACCGTGGGCTTCGAACGAGCGCACGACGACATTTGGGTGGTGAGCTTTGTGTTTATGATCCGCGTTAGTTCATAAATCGGCGACACTATAGTGTGGAACTTGATTGGAATTTAGAAGGCGAGTTACAACCGCAGGCGTCGGCGGTTCTCGTCCCTTATTCGTCTTCCTTGGTCTTCACCGGTGATAAGGGTATAGCAATGCGGTCCAGTGCAGGCGCGTAGCCGGTAGGATTCCCGAATCGGATGGTATTGGATCCAGCCTTCAGTTGGACCGGAACTACAATGCTAGCGGGCAAGCTAAAGCTGCTTCCGTTTAAGTCCAGTTCGGTGTCAGGACCGCCATTGACGCTTACGAAGAACGCTCGTGGTCCGCTGGTCAAGTAGTCAATTTCCATCTGATAGGTTCCAGTCACTGGGACGGTAACGTCGGAAAACAATACATTGTTGCCGCTCCCTCCGCCAATGAAGCCCGCTTCCCCGGCGCCTGAACAGTATTCACAATAAAAGTGCCCGGTCCCACCTTCCAGTGCGGCATTTTCCGCCTCATAGGTAACTGAGTTTGGAGGAAAAGCAGACCCGTCTCCGCTAATCACAATGCGATCCATGTCCGGGGCATAACTCGTGGGATTCCCGAATTGGATGCTATTCACTCCCGCGTTCAACCCGATGGCTACAGTGGTGCTGGATGGAAGGAAAAAACTGCCCCCGCCCACGTTGAGCGTTGTATAGTGCCCGCCATTCACTCGAAAAAGCAAGGAGCGGGGGCCCTGGGTCATTGAGTCTACCTGCATCCAGTAGGTCCCCGTCCGAGGCACGACGACGTTTCCGAAAGTCATATAGTTGTTGGCGCCGCAACAAAGGCCGCCAACCTTCGCTCCGCCGGAGCAGGCTGGGCACTTGGCAACTACAGCTGTGCCATGGAGTGTCGCTGATTCCGCCTCGTAGGTCTGCAAAATGGCCGATGGCGACCGCCCGGCATCCCCTCGGCCGGTCAGCTTTAGCAGGACCGCGCCGTGGCCTGGGATAACGGTGCGGAAGACATGACTGAAGTTTCCAAGATCAAGGTGATTCCACAGATCGCGCACTTGCATCGCATTCTCAAACCCCAGAGTGCTCCAGGGGAACTGGACAGGAGAGAGAAACGCATTCAAATTGAACAAAGCCACGTAATATGTTCCATCACCAAGCGCCGAAGCCCACACGGGCGTGTCGCCACCCAAGATCTGCTGTGAAGGATGGCCGGACTGATCTATGGCAAGCACTTCATCATTGCTCAAGAGCTGTTTGCCGAAATTGTCCAGATTGGTCAAATCGCCGCCTAGATAGATGGGGGCGTTGGCCATGGCCCATAGTGTTGTGGCGGTCCGTCGTTCTTCATCGCTCAAGCCAGAAATCGCGTCGCCCACCTCGAGCGAATCCAAATCATTCCAGCCCCGTGTAGCCCCAGAATCGTACTGCCAGCCGACAAGGTCGTAGAAACGGTAAGAGGTCAAAGCCCAATTCGTGCTCGTAGCGCAATTGCCTTCGCAGTCGACATCACCCTCAATGCGGCGCGCGTTAGAAAACTGCTGCCAGGTACCAAGATAATCTTTGTCCATCGCCCAAGAGACCGTTAACCAAATCGGACGCCCGCTTTGCGCAATCGCTTTGGACCAAGCCTGCACATCGTCCCGATTGTCAATGGACAAGTTATAACTGTAGGAACCTGGCGTAACGCCGTCAAGTTTGATGAGATCAAAGCCCCACGAGGCAAACAGGTCCACCACAGAATTCATGTATTCCTGCGCGCCGGGCTTAGTGAAATCAATCTTATAGTGATAAGGAGAAGTGGTTCCCGGCGTGCCAAAAGCATTGCCGGCTCGATACGGAACCGCGAGTATGTCCTGAATATGATACGGCGTTCCTAGGATTGGCGAGTTTGCAGCAACAGCAGGATATTCGACTCCGGGAATCCAATAGATCCCAGCTTTTTGGCCATTTTGGTGGATGTACGCTACGAGAGCAGAAATATTGGGAAATGTTGCGGAATTCGGGATCGGGCGCCCGTAGCCGTCGAAGCTGCCCTGCCATCCCGAATCTAGATTGATATAGCGAAAACCATGAGCCTGAAGGCCAGAGGCCAGCAGCGCATCGGATTGGGCTATCATATTCGCCTGAGTCAGAAAATTGCTCCGTACAGTTTGCACCGGAAAGCTACTCCAGCCCAGATATGGTTTGTCACCAACTCCGCTGACCTGCGCATTGGCCACTGAACCGAGTAACCAGCAAAGCGCCGGAAGGAGATTCGTCAAGCTTTGCGCCAGCATTCTTGTGTGCATCCATTTTCGAAATGGCGGACCTTTGCTCTCTGTGTTTCTTGGCTTCAAGCCTCCGAACGCATGAACAAGGCTCATGATTCTCCCCCCTTCACTTAGCGCTTCCAGGCAACCCTGACGTTTATCCAGTGCACGATTGAGGTGAGCCGACCGGCTTAAGTTCGGAGTCGGAGACACTGTACGGGCATGGACAAAACTCTCGAGGGTACAAGCAGGCCCCGCCACGACTTATGTCATGGCACTCTTGATTCTCAATTCCGGGAAAAGCGGTAAAGAGATGGGGGACAACACCCTAGCCTTGAACGGTTAGCTTCGTCCTGCGGCCGCGGAGCAGCGCGGCGGGGTCGAAGTTACCGCGGGGCGGGGAGAAGCTGCCTGTCCCCCGTCAACGTACCAGTGGCCATACGCGGTGGGAAGACTCTTGGCTCTTGCTGTCACAGCATTTAAGAGAGTATCGAGTCCGTTTTCCGATTTAATCCGGTCGAAGTACGTCCAGCGGCAAACGCCGAAAGACCGCGAGGCTTCCTATGGCGGGCTTCCTAGCCTCCGGAGGGTAGCCATCAAAATTATCCTCTTGGAGTTCAGCAGGAAGCATACCGATTACAAGAGTTCCTCGAGGCGTGTTCCTTGCGAAAGCGAAGGAGAAAATCCCATCATGGCTCCGACGGTCGGCACAAGGTCGATCGATTGAATCGGACGGTCGAACACCTGGCCCGCGCGAACCCCTGCACCCAAGGCCATCATCCAAGTAGTCCGAGAGGAAGCGTCGCCGGTGCGATGATGTTGAAATCCGTTCCCGCCCGCATCATCGTCCGCGTCGCGCCCAAAGTCCGGAAGAATGAATAGTGTCGTCCAGCCGGCATATTCGGGTTCGTTCTGGATCGTCTTCCACAACTCGGCACACAGGCGGTCGGTGCGGCGTATGCCCTCGCAGGCGCTTGGGAAGAATAACGCCGGCCCCCCAGCCGGACCCGTAGTGGCGATTGCCGCTTGCTCCGATGCCATGAAAGCCGTTGCTCGGCGCGACGACCCACGCATCAGACGGGCGCCGCTTCAAATCCTTTCGAAAGTATTCGAAAACCGTGGGGTTTTCAGGAGGGACAGCAGAAAAGTTGTTGAAAGTTTCCTAGCACCCCGTCGCCAAGCTTGCCGTGGCGACATAGTGGCCAAGAATTCCTCGATTGACAACCTGCGTAAAAAAGGCCGATTGAGGGATCAACTCGCGAATGAGGCGGGGGATATTCTCTTGCCCCTCCGGCGCAAAGGTTTCCTGGTCACGTGCGCCGCCGCCAAAAGTGACGACGACCACCTTTCGCTTTTTTACAGGGATTCTCGTATGGGATAGCAGACTCGATGCCATCAGCCCGCTTCCCAACGAAAGGCCGGCTGCGGCGCGCAAGAACTCGCGGCGTGTAAAGGCGACGTGCCGAGCAGGATCTTGGGGACTCCAGGCTTTGGAGGTGCACCGAGTAATGGGAGGCGAGATCGAAGAATTCATTGCCAACCGCCGGCGATTTCGTTTCCAAACAGGAGTTTGATTCAAGAAACCCTCTCACTGCAACGGCTACGACGCATAAGCTACACCGTCGCGAGATCACCGCCAAAAAGCTTCAATCTCCTCGAGGGTCTTGCCCTTGGTTTCGGGTAGACGAGCTTTGATAAAAAAGAAACCGGCAACGCAGATCCCCGCGTAGATCCAGAAAGTCATGGCCGCGCCCAAAGCATTGTTCAAAAGCGGAAACGTATAGGTAAGGATGAAGCTTGCGATCCAAAGCGCGGTGACCGCAATCGACATGGCTGTGCCACGGATGCGGTTCGGAAATATTTCTGAAATAACAACCCAAGTCGCGGGAGCCAGTGACACGGCGTAGCAGGCAATTGCACTGACAACCAAAATCAGCATGTGCAAACCATGGCTGTGAACGCGGTAAAAAGATCCCAGAAGCGCGTAGATGCCTGCCAAGCCACCCGAACCGATCAGCATCAGGGCGCGGCGGCCGCGCTTGTCCACTGTTTCGAGGGCAATCAACGTGAAAAGCAAATTCACCGCTCCTGTAACAACGATGTTGAAAAGAATGTCGGTCACTCTGTAGCCGGCCGCCGTGAAGACCTCTTCGGCGTAGTTGAAGATCACATTGATTCCGCACCACTGCTGTAAGACCGCGAGAGCCACGCCAAGAAACAAAACTTTGGTCATTCTCGGATTGAGCAATGTCCTGAAATCTCCTTTCCCTGGGCTCGCGGTCAGAGTAGCCCGGATTTCGTTTAGTGCATTCGCGGCGTACGTCCTTCCCCCTACCCGCACAAGCACATTCTGGGCCTTTTCCCACGCACCGTTCTTTGCAAGCCAGCGGGGACTTTCAGGAACGAAGAACATAGCTGCGAAAAAGAGAATGGAAGGGATTGCGGTGACGCCAAACATCCACCGCCATCCGACCTGTCCATTCCATGAGTGCAGGATCTGGAGAGCCGTAGCGTCGCTCGGAACTGGCTCCGCGATAAGCCAATTGATCAGTTGGGCCAGAAGAATGCCAATGACGATCGTCAACTGATTCAGCGACACCAACTTCCCCCGAAACGCCGCGGGCGCCACTTCCGCGATATACATCGGCGAGAGGCTTGAGGCCAACCCAATGGCCAAGCCACCCATAATCCGCCAGACCACGAAAGCTCGAAATGTTGGCGCGATCGCCGTTCCGAGCGATGAAACTGTGAAAACGAGGCCCGAAAAAATCAGCAATCGTTTGCGGCCCAGGCGGTCACTTAAGCCCCCCGAAAGCAACGCGCCTGCCAGGCAACCGACCAACGCACAGCTCATGGCCCAACCTTGCTCGGCTGGGGTGGCCAACTGGAAAAACTTTTCGTAAAACGGCTTGGCGCCGCCGATGACCACCCAGTCATATCCGAACAGGAGTCCGCCGAGGGCTGCAACCGACGAAACGGTCCAAATGTAGGCGGTGTCGAATCGTGACGATACCGCTTCGACCGTACTGTCTGCTTTCATTTGCACCGACCATCAAAACCGAGCATTGTGAGACACCTCCCGTCCCGCTCGCCACCAGAATTATCGGTCCACGGTCGCCTCTTGCCGCCCTGCCCACCACGTCAAAGCCCGCAGCTCTTCTTGCGCAGCCAGGTGATTGCCGTCAAGCGCAAGCACTTGGCTTAATAAAGTCGACGCGCGCTCGAAATTGCGCTCGCCGAGTTCAATGAGGGCCATCAAAAACAGGCATTCCACTTGGTTTCTTTTTTGAAGATCGTCTTCAAACAACAGCAAATTTGGAAGGGAGGTCGCGAAATAGTCGATTTTAACTTCGGCTTTTATCTGTTGCGTGGCGAACACGCGTATATCCCCAAGGACCCGCGAAGCATCGGCGTTTCGGTTGAGCGCCTGCAAGCTGACCGCCCGAAAATAGGACATCCAACTGATAGGAAATTCGTCTGCTGCGGCGCGCGCCCAGAATTCGCGCGCCTCCTCAACGCGTCCCGTATGCGACAGCGCGACTCCCGTGAAATAATCAAGGTGTGTTTCACGCGTGAGCAGGTGTTTGCCTTCGCCAAGATTGTGTGGATACTCCCTTGCGGCCGAAAAGTGCTCCAAAGCCTTTTGCCAATTTCCGTTTTCAAGAAAAGAACGGCCCATCAACAGATTCGCCCAAACGTATTGTCCCGAGACCAATCCTTCGCCGCCTTCCCACGGATTGAACTGGCGCCCTGCCAGTATCTCCAACGCTTTCCTCGACTGGCTGGTCTGGTTGCACAGCGTGACGAGTTCCGTCATTAGGTCGTCGCGCTGTGAAAGAAGATGAGGGTGACACTCAAGCTGAGCAAGTCGCTGATTGGCGGAAACTCCTACACGCTTGCGCAGTTGATCGAGCTCGTATAGCAGCCGGGCATCTGCGGGGTTTTCCTGAAAAGCCGTTTCGTATGCCCTGAGTGCCCGCTCGGAATCTTTGCGTACATTGAAGTATGCAATTCCCAGATTTCGCCATGGAATGGCAAACGAAGGATCCAACCCTGCGCTGGATTCCCACTCCCGGATTGCCTCTTCGTAGCGTTTCTTGTCGTAGAACAGATTTCCTAGGTAGTAATGCCCCTTCGCGTCGCATGCGCTGGCGGCCAACGCGGCTTCGAGCACGATCATCTCCTCGATGCTCGCGGGGAAACAGTAATCCGGCGACGCCTTCGCTGCTTCAGCGCGGTAACTGGAAGCCCTGTCGCGGTCACCCATCCGGTCGGCACAGTACGCAAGCGAATAAAAAACCATGGGATGAACTTGCTGCCCGGATTGAGCGACTTCCCTGGAGAGCACGTCCGTAGCCTCCACCCAGAAGCCTGCCCGGGCATAATCAAACGCAAGATCTAGACAGAGTTCTACCCTCGTTCGCATCTCCGCGGGCCACCTAGTCTCCTTAGTGAGATCCGTTTCGCCACGCGACAACAATCTCAGTTCGTTGCGCGACCAAACATCCAGCGGGTCGGCGGCCGCCGTCGCTTTTGCGTATTCCTGGGCCTCAGCGAAAAGACCAAGCTTCCGAAGAGCAGCCGCCTTGAGATTCCTCGACTTCAGATTTCTTGGACTGCTTTCCAGCGATCGATCCAGTTGCTCGAGCGCTCTTCGGAATTCATTGCGGCGGCATCCGATTTCAGCCAAGTGGTAGTACGCGGCGGCCCGCCAGGCGTAGTTCCAGGTAGCTTTGTTGTACGCAGCGTAGGCTTCTTCGAATTGCTCTTGATATTGGAGCGTGACGCCAAGGTAGTAGAACGCCTCTCCGTCGGCAGGGTTAGGATTTCGGAGCGTCAGCCGCTCGATTGCCCGCCGAAAGTGCCTCTCTGCTTCCGCGAACTGGCCACGGCGCATCCGGAGAAGACCTAGAGCCGTATTGCACCTGCTGTCCAGAGGGTCTCGTCGCAGGGCTTCTTCCCAATATGGCTCCGGATACCGCGTGGCATGCCGATACTGTTCCAAATGAAGGCCGGTGACATAGAGCTCATCGTTCGAGGAAATCTCCTTCGGCGCTGTGGGTTCTGTTGCCGGGTTCGGTAACGGAGTTCTCTCCGCCACGTCCTCCAGCATGCAGTCGATGAGCCCTTTGCCTTCCTTCGTGAAGAGCCGCACGCAAGGCTTTCCCTCACTGGCCAATTCGCGGATGATTGGCTTCCCGGGCAAAAAGTCGGTCACTTCTTCCAGCACTGGCTGACCGTTGGCCATAACACAGAGTCTCGCTTGCATAAACGACTTTGTGACACATACACCCACGCGGATCCGCTCGCCCTCCTGCGTCAGACTAACTGCCGCATCGCGGTTCGCGTTCCTTGGGGGGCCAATTTGCTGGATGGGGTACCAAAACTGGCTCCAAGCGCGGAATTCATAGGGATGGAGCCACGAAAAGTCCGGCTGATTGTCTGTGAAAACGCCGGCCATCAACTCAATGTAAGGACCATCGGAATCCGTGAGGTTGCGGTCCCAGGCGAATCCGAATTCCGCGTTACCCCAGGTCCAAAGCTTCTTGCCCGGGGAAATGTGATGATCCGCAAAGTGAACGATGCCAGCTTGCTGCCGGTGGTCGTAACCCCCAAAGAAGTCATACTCGGATTCCATTACCATGTAGGAGGTGGGCACCGGAATGTTTTTGTACCAGGAGATGTCCACGCCCTTTCGGTAGTCCACGCCATAATAGAAGTTCCGCGCGGTGGGAAAGGAAGACATTGCCCGCTTGGCGTGGTCCGCAACATAAGTTACGTCGGGTGGAAAAAAAGCTTGATATTCATCGTGCACACGAATGCCGACGTTCGCCCACCAAAGAAATGTTTGAGCGAACGGCGTACGGTTATAAAGCCTTACTTTGGCTTCGATGTACGCCGTATGCGGATGCAGACATATACCAACCATCCCTTTCATCCGCTGCATCGGCTCGTGCTCGCCGAGCCACACGGTCACACTTCCATCCTCGCTGTGCTCGATGGCGTGCTGCACCGGCATGAAGGTGGAAGGCCGATGATGCTGAGGCCAGTTGAACTCGACGCCTCCGGAAATCCAAGGACCTAGCAAGCCAACCAGCGCAGGCTTGATGACATGTTGCCGGTAAAAGAAATCATATCCATTCGTTCTGTCCTGCCCGACGTGGATACGTCCTCCGATTTCGGGCAGGATCATCAAATATAGGTATTCATTTTCGAGAAAAACGGCTTTGTAGGCTCTATCGGATTTCTCATTGGAAACGCGATCCGTAAAGGGGTTGGGATAGACCTTGCCGCTACTGCCCTGATAAACCCGCTTCTCGAGGAACATGGGATTCTTGTCCGCCGACTGCTCGGGATAGCTCGGGATCGTCACAACGTCTTCCCAGGCTCGGACATCCTTGCGGGACGATTCCATCAACTTATTATTTCTCCCGAAAAGGAACGGTCTGCTTTGTTGCACCAACTCAACGCTGATCGGTCAGTCTACGGAGTCCACGTTCGCGTGCGCGCGGAAAAGCCAGTAGGCCGCAGGATGTTAAACTCGACTCGCGAAGCACTTGGTTCCTTGAACTGCAGCGAGACGGAAATCGATCCCCCTGGCTTTACCGCCGGCAACGCGGCTTCGCATTCTTCCAAGGGGATGTTCCCGTCTCCGTAAAGAGTCCCCCGCACCTTGTAGCCGAAGAGCGTGTAAGCTGGCACGGATTTTCGTGTTTGCACATGAATTGCAAAGGAGTTAGTACTGCCCGTGCACTCAAGTGCCTCGATCGGACTGGATTCTTCGCGAAGAACAGCGTAGGAAGGCTTGGGGGCGCCAAGCAGGTCCGCCACGCCGTGAACGCGCTGCTTCAATACTCCCGATCCTTTGTCCCCAACGTGTGTCCGATAATCGTTGTAGCAAAAAAAGATCAGACCCGCGACGTACTCCGTTTCCCTGAACACCCGCGTATGTTCCCGCAGGATTTCGATGCGGCGAGCGTCGCCCTCAGGGCGGTCTGGTGTGCAAGCGCAGTATCCATATTCTGAAATAACAATCGGTTTATCGGGGAAAGCCTGATGGACCTCGTCCAGTTTGCGGCGGAGATCTTCAGGCGTCCCACGGTACCAACTTTCGTAGTATTCGTTCCATTCGATAAAGTCCATCCACTGAGACACATCATTTGCAGGATTCGTCTGCAATGAGTTCGAGGCGTATGACCGCAGTCTTCGTGGGTCCAGTTTTGCAGCCTCCTCGCACATGCGCTTGGCAAACTTGTACGCCGGTGGGTTCTGGCCGTTGATCTCATTCGAGAGGCCCCAGGAAAAAATACAAGGGTGATTCCGGTCGCGGGCAATCATCTCCTGCAATTGGTCGAGGCCATTCTGCAGAATCTCGGCTGCCGGTTCGTCTTGCATGCCCTTGAACGTATCGGGACCCCATGCTGGCACTTCCGTCTGGATGAAAATCCCCTGCCGGTCGCAGTACTCCAGAACACGCCGGTCCTGCGGCCAATGAACGCGGGTAAGAACGCAGTTCAAGTTCTTCATATCGTCGTGGTCGTGCGTGATCCACGAGGCAGGTTCCGCCATGCCATAGCCCGGGTTGCTGCCGGCCATTCGCTCCACACCCATTAGCCGCACACGTTCGCCGTTCAGCCAGAATGAGCTGTCCTTGATTTCAATCTTGCGCACACCAAAACTGGCTGTAAATTCATGACTTGATCCACTGCCCTCCAAAACCACCGAAACCGAGTACAGGTTCGGGGCATCGAAGTGCCACAGGCGGACATCGGCTATTTTCAGACCTGGCAACGTTTGATCTACCGCCTTTCCTGCTGGGATCCTCACACCGGGGCCACGGAAGTGCAGTACATTCAAGCCCGAAGCTTCATCGATGACATCGCAGGAAATCTCACCGCGAAAGTCATGATGGCTGCTGTTGCGCAGAACTACAGAAATATCGAGACTCCCTGTTTTGGTCGCAAGGTCCGGAACGGCATCCACGTCCACCCGTTCAATGTATGCCTTCGGGGCGATCAACAAGTGGACCGGGCGATAAATGCCCCCGTCCGGAGACCAATCACTGGAATGACCTCGGGGCAGCATCTTCTGGTCGAAACTGGAGTCAACCATGACGACAAGCAAGTTTTTTCCGGTAGCATGAAGAAGGGAGGTTATATCGAACGCGAATGCTGTATATCCTTTGCGAAGGTGCTTTCCAGCCTCTTGCCCATTGACCCATACCGTTGCCGAGTGAAACACGGCTTCGAATTCAACTCGAACCGTCTGTTCCTTCCAGCCAGGTCGCACTTCAAACTCTCTCCGGTACCAAGCTATGCCAAAATATCCGGCCGAATCGGAGGACGTTTGCCAAGTATGAGGAACGGTAACCTCATTCCATCCCTCCGATGGTCCTTCCGTTTTTTCCCAGTTCCTGGTGCGCCCGAGGTTGTTTGGATCGAGCCTAAATTGCCAGCTTCCGTCCAGGGGTATCCTCGCGGTCCGAATCGCGCTTGTTCCGGAGGCCCGCTCTGCATCGAGAGTTCGTTCAACCGACACAGCGGCCGCCAAGGAGGAAGTTGCGGTCAGGAATTGTCGGCGAGAAAACAAAGGATTTCGCTTTGCGTGCACGTTAACGCTGGCGCTTAGTTAGCCATGGTTAGCCCTAGGTGTCAATAAAAACTTCCGCAAAAATATGCACCGAGCGCCCGTATGCCCGCTATTCCGCCTTGCTTACAGAAGTTGGACTCCGCTCAGGCCGTTCCCGGAAACCGCGCGTGACATCCGTTCGAGAAAAAGGTCCAGATTCGACCGCATAACAAGGTGGGGATTCAGCTTGATGCGCGGCGCAGGACACTTCCCTTCGACCAAAAAGTTGTAAAGCGCCTCGAAAGAAAGCCGGCCCTGGGCTTCGGGCCGCTGATGAATTGTGGCTAGAATCCTGCCCGACTTTACGAACGGCGCAATCTGGGGAAACAGGTCCGTCGTGATGACTGCCAGACGACACTCCGCATCCAGCTCTTCCAGGGCCCGGATCACACCTATAGAATTCGCCGTACTCACATAGAGAGCCTTCAGTTGCCCTTCTTTCAGCACTAGCTTTCGCGTTTGGTCATAAGCTGCGTTCTCATCGTCGTGGCTCTCCAACACAGCCGAAAGAACCAGGGGGCTGCGGGTTGAGTCGAGGCTATTTTTGAAACCGCGAACTTTCTCGGAATGGTCAAATGTGGACAGGTCGCCGGTCAAAACTGCAACTCTGCCCGGGCCTGACGCCATACGGCTCAGCAGTTCACCGACAAGTCCCCCACTAATGAACGGATCGGCGGACACACAGGTCAGTCGATCCGTGCCCGGCGCGTCTGTAGCCACGCAAACAACGGGAATTCCTTTCTCCTTGGCCTTATGAATCCATGGTTGCAACTTTGCCGGGCGGCCGGGTGCGATAATAATCCCCTTACTCCCGTCAACGAGAGCTTCCTCGAACAATGCTTCGTCTTCCTCCCCAAGTGTGGGGTGAGAACGGAAACACAAATCGACTCCTGCTTGAAATGGGCCCGAAGCTTCGATGATGCCTGCGCGCACCGCGTCGAAAAAGGATGCGATCTTGGCAGGAAGGTTGACCGCCAGCCGAACCTGCCGAGGCGCCTTCAGATACCTAGCCGCCAAATTTGGCTTGTATCCGAGCTTGCGAGCCATGTTCAAGACGCGATCTTTTGTAGAGGGGTTTATGCCGCCCCGCGAGTGCAGGGCCCGGTCTACAGTCCCATTTGATAAGCCTAAGGCTTTAGCGATGTCCTTGATCCCGACAGGGCGCGGATTGGCTGGCGTTTGGTGGCGCCCCGTCATTCCACCGGATAGGGTATTCGCAACGATGGGACGGCCGCGTGTGTGCACTTTTCTCATCAGTCAGGAAGCTGAGACCCGGTCTTGCGTGGACTGCAACATATAACAAGTATACGAATCACGCGGTCTAACTTGAAACATTCTGGATGAGAAATGTGTAAACGGACCGGGGGTATAAACTGACTGTAAGACTCCTCGCCCCCTTGCCATCCAGGCGAACCACCTCAACGTGTTGCTTCCAATCCGGAATCCCCGTCTCCGGCGCAGTTGTTGTGGCGACGACTTGCGCTGTTTCCCCGACGGCTTTGAACATGGATAAATCGTATTGGACAGTCTGCTGCGTATCTCCGGTCACGACAACGAAGACGAGCATGTGCGAATCGGGATCATAGGCAGCGACGGAGTTCGAGTCTCCCATGCCAACGACCCGGTAACCGGGGCGGATGTACCTTGTGAACTGGCCGAAGACCCAGAACTTACGGTTTACACGGATTAGCGTAGTATATTGGTCAGACCTGACCTGATCCTGGGTATCGAAATAATTGGCGTTGAGCAAACCCCATCCGTAAACTTTCGAATCGGGCTCTACCGGCTGCCAGTACACCCACGCATTGGGGCGAAGCCCCCGAATATCGAGAACGATCGAACGGGCCATTGTGTAGCCGGAAGCGTCGCTTTCGCCATACTCGGACTGCCAGAGGGGTTTGTTTCCAACGGCCCCGCGCAATGCCGCCCTGTTAGAACCACGGTAAGGCTCTGTGCCTCGGTAGTACCCATGAACATTGACCTTGCCCACGGCCGCCCGCGCTATTTCGCTATAGTCGTCCCACGTTTTCAAGGCAACATCGGCATCGTTTTCATCTGCCGCGGCAACCATTACGTGGCTAAGTCCCAGTTGATCAAGCTTCTTCCGAAGCTGTTGAACAATGGTCTGCTGCGTGCGAACGTCAAAGTGGCAACCTTCTTGGCGCCCTGGAAACTTCCACCAATTTGCGGAAGGCTCGTTGAACGCTTCCACAGAACCAAAATGTATGCCCCAATCGTCCTGCGCGTGTCGCGCGACTTGCGCCAGGTAAGTCACAAAAGGCTCCTGATTTTCCGGCGCAAGACAATCGCCTCCAGTCTCGCTCCCCGCTGTACTGTGATTGGAGTTCATCCACCACATGGGCGAGTCGGAAAACAACTCGAAAACATTTGCACCCCTGGCCCGCGCCTTCAGCATCATGGAACGCTGGTTGCCATCCTCAGACCAATCCCACGCCGTTGGCTTCTGGCTGCCAGGATCCACCCAGTAGCCGTGGATGTCCATTTGCCACTGCAGCTTGGCTCCTTTGTTCTCGCGGGCCTGGCCGATCCCTCCTCCGCCCACGTTGTATCGCACAAGATTGAGCCCGAGTCCCGGGTAACCGTCGACCGACTTCATGCTGTAGATAAGATCCGCATAGTAGTCGGCATTGGCGGTTCCCCCGACGGCGCGGCCCCACCAGGCGAGCGAGCTGCCCCATCCTTCCCATTTGCCGAGATTTTGCGTCGGATCTATCCTCACTGTACCTATCGCAGGTGAGTTCTGGAAGTGGGCACGCACTTGGCAGCCGAGACCACATAGGAGCGCCGCAGTCATATTGAGCCATTTCCGCATGCTTGCCCCACTTCCTTCCTAAACCTCTCAAATCGTTGCGAATCTTCCAGTTTTGGGCGCCAGCCAGAGTAACCGCGGGATTCAAAAACGTTTACGCTGGCGAATGCTCAACGTCATCTCGCCGCGAAACTCGCGTCTCCGGATTGGATTTCAATTCTCAGTGCCCATTTCTTCTTTTGCTTCGGCCTCAATACGTCGCAGCTGCCTCTATGTATCGCCTCTCGAAGAGAGTCCGGGTACCCGGTACACGGCTCCAATCCAACTGTGAAATGCCCGCGCTCCGGGGACGGCCAGCCACCCTGGGAGATCCATATTCCCAAGTACGGAACGTCATGTGGATTGAAATGAAATGCGATGGCTTCATTTGTCTGGGGATAGCAAAGCGCACATTCTCCATGCTGGAATCGGGAGGCAAACAGTTTGTCGGCAGTTGCGGCACTCGCCGGGCGCAGTCGCGAAAGATCCACTCTTTCGCCATCCTTGCAAGACGCTATTGGCCAGTCGCAGCTGTCGCCGAACTTGCCTAACCGCTCTCCCCGGGACCATTCCACGAACAGCCGTGATACTTCCCCTGGCAGCACAATCCGGCAAGAGGCTTCGACGGCCAGCAACGGGTGAGCCGACCACAGAAATGCAAATTCTCCGGACCCGGTATTCTCTATTTCGTACGCTAGGATGGCCACGTTGTCTTCAAGCCGCACGCTTTTTCGAAATCTGTAGGGCAGACTCTTCCCTTGAGTTTCGAAAAACAGCCCTCGATCGCCGGCCCAGTAATCCCAGGACGACGACCAGAGGTCGCCATGATCGGGCATCTTCCTGCCTGCGAACCCGTGCCCGGTGTATATGCACTCGGCGATCGTGGGACAGCATTCATCAAAGCCGCTTGTGTCGTAAGCGGCGAAGCTGGCTCCATAGGCAGCCCGGCGATACGGACGATCGGGGAGCCGGTAGAGAAATTCCCGTCCGCTTCGGACGCTCTTGAGCGAGTTCATTTTGGCGCCCAGTTCCGGGAGGAAACTAACGACAATGTAATTGTTCGCCAACTGAACCGGCGTAAGTACTATCTTTGAAGAAATGCCGGATTTCCCTGCGCTCATTTGGCAGTTCCCAAAAAGCATTCTATGGATACGGGTGCAAGCACATGGACATACCCCTCGCGGCTCTTCATTTAGGATTTCCGCCGCTGCTCGCATTGCGCATGGTGTATACAAACAGCTTGATCTGGCTACGTTGTTCGTTGGCCCGATCTTGCTGCTGCTGGCGCAGCCGCTCGAAGGTTATCAGCTCCTGGTCCGCTCGCGCTTTATCGCCAGTTCGCCTCAGACTCTGGGCAAGGTGATAGCGAACGCTGGCGTCATTTGGGTTGGTCTTGAGCGCCTGCTGATACTCGGCGATGGCCTCAGGGTACCTCTGCTCACGAAAATAGAGAGTTCCGAGCAGAGTGTGAGCGTCGGCGTAATCCGGATCGATCTCGAGGCTCCGTTTCAGAAGAGATTCGATTTGTCCGGGCAGTTCCGGCTGCGGCTCTTTCTCATTGGTTTTCCACAGGCACATTGCGTAGTAGTAGCGCGTGGCAGCGTTGTTCGCATCAGCTTTCAGGAAACTCTGGAAACGAGAACGCGCCTCGGCAGCGATTGGAGGCGAAAGATTGTCGTATACCGTTCCTGCAAACGTAACCGCCAGTGCGTCGGAGGGATTCAAGTCAGAAGCACGGAAGAAAGTGCGGGCCGCCTCGTCAAAACGGTCTAGCCCATAAAGGGCGATACCAAGGCCGTCCAGCAGGCGAGCTGATTGGGGGAAGCGGGCTAACCCAGCTTTGAATATTTGAACTGCCGGCTCAAATGTCTGGTGCAAAAGGAACTCGCTGCCCCAGTTCAAGATGTTCTCTTCATTCGGTTCCATGCGCGCCGCCTGCTCATACTGCCCCGCGGACGCCACATAGTTCCCCGATCTCTCCTCCACTTCTCCGAGCAGGCTATGAAGCTCTGCAGAGTCCTGTGATGCGATGAGCTGCTGAAGCATTATCCGGGCTTCGTCCGGTTTGCCGCTTCGCTCATAGGCTAGGGCCAGGTCATAGCCATTGCTATATGCTGAGGGATTCACTCCCTGGGCGCGCTCCAAAAAAGGAATGGCATTGGCAAGTTTTCCGGTCTGGATGTAGAACTCTCCTAAATTGTGATTTGCGTCGTAACTGCGGGGCTCTGATTCCACCACGCTCCTAAACTGCTTCTCCGCTTCGCTGTTTCTTTGCAGCCGGAAAAGGTTGGTAGCAAGCGCGGTCCGCGCTTCCGCAACGTCCGGCCTCAGTCGAACGGCACTTGCGAGATAGCGGTCAGCTTTTCGGTACTGACCTTCCGCCACAAAGACCAGACCCGCCAGTTCATTGGCTTCGAAACTGTCGGGAGCTGAAACGAGCAAGGAGGTAAGGTAGTGTTCAGCCTTGGCGTACTGCTGCTCGCGGTAAGCAGCCAGCGCAGCGTCAAACTGACGTTTCGCATCTTCCGCCGTTTTGTTCGATTGGGGAATTGGCTGCGCGCTTTGGGCGTGCGCCTTTGCTCTTGGCGGCGCGAGCAAGAACACTGCACTCAAAAGAAAAAGTGCGAGGCAGCCCGTGATCGTTTTAATCGGTGTTGGCGAGGAAATGCCGCGCATTTGGTCTATCCAGCTTCGGCGCGAAGCAGCCTAGCTCTCGTCATCACGGAGCAACCGGCTCGTTCGCGCTTTTCGCTTCCCCATCCTAACGCTAAGGTCCGGGGTACGTCTCGTCTGGGATGTCCGCTTTAATTACGATGATGAGATCTAGGCACCTGGCCTCAGCGCTGCTCAGGCTGCCTCAGGGAATTCAGTCGCATTTCCGGCAAACGCCCACCTCAAAGACCTCTTCGACTGAAGAAGGAGCAGGCCGGACCTGTGCCGAGCTGCATCCTTTAGCGCTGGACAAAAGTGAACGGTCACCAATAGAGCTTCAGGGCCAATTGGATTTGGCGGCCAATTCCGCGCGTGCCATCGACCCGCGCAAACGTGGACGTACTTCTAAAATCCAGGCTGACGAACCCCGTCCCACTCGGACTACCGTTTGTACCGAAATTCGGATGGTTCAGAGTGTTGAAAAATTCGCTCCGGAATTCGAGCTTCGTTCTTTCGGTCACTTGGAATCTCTTGAAGACTGACATATCCAGGTTGCTAAATCCCGGCCCATGGGCCTGTGTTGGGGAACCGCCGAGCGGTGAGTAATCCGTTTGGCCCACCGCGGTCGCAACCGGCGGCTGCTCGAACGCGGCCGGGTTCAGGAATTGCGTAATTCCGTGAGGACCCTTGTGGGAATAAATATCCTGGCCGGAAACCACATTCGAGTAGCATCCGAAGTCAGCCGTTGTGGCTACAGGGCATCCGGTCCCTGGCGAACCGCCTCCGAGCGAGAACGGGAAGCCATCCTGCACCGTAAGAATCCATTGGGTGCTCCATCCACCAATGACGGCATCGAGCGCGCTTGAGGAACCGTTGGCGACCCTCTTGCCTTTGCCCACCGGCAATTCCCAAATCCCGCTGGCGTGGAAGATGTTGGGAACGTCGTTCCCGCAATACTGATAGTCTTTCTTCAGGCCCCAGCCGGCAAGCGTAGGAGCCCGCGCGAAATTGCCGTCGGCGATGCCCAAAATGTTCTTGGTGTCCGTCTTGCACTCTGAGCGCGTGTAATTTACGAGCAGGTTCAGGCCCTGGCTAAACCGCCGCTCAAAGGCCAGCGCAAACGAGTGATAGTAAGCGGCGCCATTCGCAGCCACGTAATCGCTGTTGCGGGCAAAATCAGCAAAGGGAATGTATGCCGTTTGATCGGTCCCAGGAGGCAGAATAACGCTCGGGATATTTCCCTTGTCACCATTCAGGAGGTGATGAGTATTGTTCCCGACGTATGCCACGGTGACCGTCTGGCTCGGCGTCAACTGGTATTCTACCGACCCATTCCACTCCTGCGTGTAGGCCGTTTTCCACGGTCTCTGGTATTCGACCAGATTCAATCCGACAGGACTGAAGTTTGCGCTTGCTGGATTCGGATCGGCCGCTGTCAACCCGTTCTCCAGCGTGGCCTGCTGGCCGTTGGGATAAACAAGAGGGTTGGCGTCATTGGCGCGGAAGAACCCCAGGTTCACCGTAAAGGGATAGTTGTACCCGGGATCGGGCGCACCGCCGAGATTCTCAAAGCCCCCGTAAAAGACGCCATAAGCAGCGCGCGCCACGAGCTTCGGAGTAAAGCGGTAGGCTAAACCGACTCGCGGCGCGAAGTTCGTGAGCGGCGTCGTGAAGATACTCGAGCCGCTGATATAATTCAGCTGAATTCCGTCCTGCGCCAAAAGCGGAGCGAATGCGGAAGACAAAGGCGCGTTCTTCTGCTGTGAAGGTATCACGTATTGGGCCCCGGCTCCGCTGAGCGCGCCGGGCACGAGTCCAGCCTGCTTTCCGCTGCTTTCTGAGAGACCTTGAAAGATTTCCCAGCGCAGCCCCATGTTAATGGTCAGCTTCGAATTCATCTTCCAATCGTCCTGGAAGTACGTTCCGTAGTAATTGCGCAGGTCGTCGGGCTGTGTAATGTTAGACGCGAACACCGCATTCGCCCCACCGACGTTATTCACTCCGTTTGGAACCGTTGTCGCCGTAGGGGTAAGCAAAATATCCGCCATGCCGGTGCTGCCGCCTACGTTGGGGATCCCGGTATAACCTCCAAACGAGAAATTGCCGCGCGACCAGGCCGGGTCAATCCAGGGGAAATGCAGTCTCTGGTATTCGAATCCGCCTTTGAAGCTGTGCCCTCCGTAAGTTTTGGTCAAGTTTTCGGTAAACTGGTAGGTGTCGCTTTCGCGGCGGTTGGGGCTGGCAAAAGCTCCGGCGCCGAGCGAAGTCAATCCGTTGATGTCAATCCCAGGCAGCCCGCCATTGCCACTCCCTTGCGGAATGCCCGGAATTCCATACTTGGCGGGAATCCCCTGGACGTCCGCAAGGGAAGGCTGGGCCGAATCAGTCAGCCGGCTGTAGCCGAAGCGCGCCTCGTCGATTAGCGTTGGCGAGAACGAGTGCGTTTCGCTGACCGCCAGGTTCCACGACTTGTCGACAATGGCGCCCTGGTCAAATCCAATGTTGCTCCCGTCTCCCGTAAATGTACTGGGAATATTCTCGCGGTGGTTGCTGTAGCTCACCCGGCCGAACATCTGATCTTTGTCGCTGAAATTCTGGTCCGCTCGAATATCGAAATGATCGTTGTCGTCCGGCTCGCTTCGAACGACCTGGTAATTGCTGACGAATGCCCCTTTCACAGTCGCGGCCGGATAAAGCCCCAGGAGTTTGATCGCATTTTGATCCAAACGCGTGCCAGGTAGCTGGTTCAGGAACTGCGTCAGGCCGGTGAAATCCGTGATTCCCACGATGCTTCCGTTGGTGTAGAACGGGTCGCGCACAAAGCCGGTCCCCGTAGCGAGCAAACCTGTTACAGGATCAACTTGACCCTTGCTAACCGGGCGAGTCGTGGCCGGATCGAGTATCGTTGCTGCATTGAATGTCCGGTTCAGTAAGTCGTTCTGCGTAAAACTCTGCGCGGGGTTCGAAAACAAATCGCGAAAGTCACTAAATCCGCTGGTTCTTTCCGCGTCGGTGGGGACGTTGGCCTGGAGCCCGACTCCCGTGCGAACCCGAGTGCCTTCATAATCTCCAAAGATGAAAAGCTTGTTCTTGCGGATCGGCGCTCCCAACGCGCCGCCGAACTGGTTTCTCCTCAACTCGCCCTTTCCTTGTTTAGGATTGAAGAAGTATTGATCCAGGCTAACCGCATCCAATTTGTCGTTCCGCACGAACTCCCACGCCGTTCCGTGAAATTGGTTGGTCCCGGACTTGATCGCGGCATTAATCACCGCTCCGCCGGCCCGCCCGAATTCTGCGCTAAAGTTGCTTGTTTGCACCTTGAATTCCTGGATCGCATCTGGCGGAGGCAAGTTGACGTACGCCGCTCCATTCAGGAAATCCACCGTATCGTTGTTGTTGTCGATCCCGTCCAATAGGTAGCTGTTGTGGACCGTCGTCAAGCCGTTTGCAACGAAGCTGCCGCTCGCCTCAAGATGCCGCGTGGCAACGAGAGGAGTTACTCCTGCGCCGAGTTGGGCGAGAAAGGTGTAGTTGCGACCATTCAACGGAAGATCGTTGATCTGTACTCCTGTGGCGATCGTACCCACGGAAGCATCTTGCGTCTGCATCTGAGGAGGGGCAGCCGACACCTCTACCGTCTCGTTCACCGCGCCGGGAACTAATTGAAAGTCAGCGCGCGCCTGTTCCTGAACGTTGACGACAATCTGGGCTGCCGCTTGGCGAAAGCCTGCTGCTTCCACCGAGACCTTATACGAGCCAATCTTCACCGGGCTGAACGTGTACGTCCCGTCGCCCGCCGTAATCGTGGACACCACCAAACCCGTATCTTTATTTGTAAGCGAGACTTTGGCATTCGCAACCACAGCCCCGCTTGAGTCCGTAACGGTACCACGGACCGCCCCTGCGTCGACTTGCCCCAGCGCAGGAGTTGAGGACAGGGCAGAAATAGCTGCCGCCACCGCGGCCAGCACGAGGGTAACGCTTACTTGAGAGGATCTCATTCGCACCCCTCCACACTTCAGGGTCTACCCAACTGAAAAACTAGCTCAGGAACGGAAAGCTGCGCGCCCCTGGCGACCGTGCACGTACACGGCCATCGTGTACGTGCACGATCAGCCAAACAGCGTTCCTTGTCAAGCGAAAAATGCGTTCCGCACAAAAACCTGATCCGCGAGTTTAGGGGCCATTCTCTCGGCAGGAACCGCCGACGGCGGCCTTGGACGACAACCTTTGAAGATGAGGCGGTGGGTTTGGCGCTCGCTCAACAGGCTCATCCACGCGCAGCATTTGATCCGCGACGATGTCTTGAAGAATCTGTACGAGTCCGCTCGGCCAGCGGATTTCGAGCTTCTGGGCCTTCCTCTCCTGGCCCAAGCCAAAATGCAAACGCTTGTCGCTCGACGAGAGATAGCTGACCGCCGTGCTCACCGTTGCGTATTGGATCCCTTGGTTGGTAACGAGTTTGACCGCTGCCCCAATCGCGTCCCGATTGCTTTTGTGCCCTATAAGATGAAGCCCCAGCCAGTGGAAATGGCTTTCCGTTTTATTGTGGAGGATGTGAGCTGGCCCTCCGTTCGTGGTGACCACCGTGTCCATCTGCCCATCGTTATCCAAGTCGCCGATGGCCATTCCCCGGCTGGCCCAAGCCTCGTGAAACACGGCGCCAGCGCTTTTGGAAACGTCCACAAATCCATGGCCGGTATTTCGCAGTAGCAGCATGGGCTCCCGGTAATGGAGTTGCGGGTAGGCTAGTTCGACGGTGTCCAGTACGTGGGCCTGCACAACCAAGAGAGCTTTCCACGCATCGTTGTCATAATCCATCAATCGCAGCCCCCAGCCCGAGTGAAGGCGAGTCATCTCGCCTAATCCCGAACTCTCCGTTGTGTAGCCGAAGGTGCCATCACCATTATTCCGATAGAGTGCATACTTCTGATAAGCGAGGTTGCTGATCACTAGGTCCGGCAGACCGTCATTGTCGTAGTCGAAAAAATCCACGCCCATTCCTGCGTAAACGTGCCCGTCCCCATCCGCGCCGACCCCCGCAAGCAAGCCCACCTCTTCAAATGTTCCGTTCCCCTTGTTCTGGTATAAGAACTCGGGTACCGAATCATTTGCCACAAACACGTCAATTTGCCCGTCGCCGTTGAAGTCCGCGATGGCTATCCCTAGCCCCTTTCCAGCTTTTGCGAGGCCAATTTTTTTCGAGACCTCGGTGAAGTGGCCGTTTCCGTCGTTGTGATAAACCAGCGGTGGAACCGGCTGGAATTGATCGGGATGACAATAGGAACGGTAACCCTCTTTCCGCTCACCGCACCAGACGTCTCCAAAATCCCACTGCAGATACCGCAACACGATCAAATCAAGCAGACCGTCGCCATCCAGGTCTACCCACGCGGCGCTTGTGGACCACCCGCCGCCGGCGAGCCCTGCTTTTTCTGTAACATCGGTGAAGGTCCCGTCGCCGTTGTTGTGGTATAGGCGGTTGCCGCCGTACGCCGTCACAATAGATCTTCGTAACCGTCGTTGTCATAGTCACCCACCGCCACCCCCATTCCATATCCCGCACCCTGCAAGCCCGCCTTTTCCGTGACGTCCTCAAACGTGCCATCCGGCTTCTGGTGATAAAGACGATTCCAGTATTTCGACCCGCTTTTTTTTCGGGATCGTGCCTGGAGGAGAGGACTCGTTAATCTCTGCGCCGTTTACGAGGAACAAGTCGAGCTTGCCGTCGTTGTCGTAATCAAACAATGCGACCCCGGAGCCCATCGTCTCCACAAGATACTTTTTGGATGTATGCGGAGCAGCGTGCTCGAAATGAACGCCGAGCGCGGAAGTCACCTCAGTAAATTTTGCAGGAATAGCCGGGAGCCCCTGCGAAGGATTATCAGTTGAAGTGCGTTTGCCAGCTCAAACTCGCGGATAGCAATCTGATATTGACGATGAGAAGCCAGCGGGGCCCCAAGAGAAAAATGCAGCTTCGCATCCTTTGGAAAGTCCTTGGAAAGGCTTTCGGCCGCTGCAACCCCCGAGCTGCTGGTCCCCGCGCTTAGGTAAGCACGAACCAGGCCCAAGCGGGCAGAAACATCTGGGTGGCGAATGCGCCGAAGATGAAGAATGGACTCTTTCGGCTGGTTGCGCTCGAGCAGCAGCACTCCGAGATTGTAATTTGCGGTTGGATTTTCAGGGGCTAAGAGCAAGCTTTTGCGGAACATCTTTTCGGCGAGGTCTGCCTTGTTCTGAGCGGCGTAGCCCGTAGCTAAATTGTTGAAGATATTCACCGAACGAGGGTTGATGGAGAGGGCCCCCTCAAATACTCTGATCGCCTGGTCATACTTGCCTTGCCGGTGGTAAACGACGCCAAGCAAATTGAGCCTTTCGACGCTGCCCGGGGCACGATTCAGCCCGCGCTTGGCTGCAGCCGCTGCTTCTTCCAGCAATCCACGCTCCAGCAATTCCTTTGTTTCTTCAAAGTCGTCGACTGTGGGCGCCCTACCTGAAACCTCAGACGAATGACCAGCTTGTGCATGAACTAGAAGAGACAGCGGGCCCACGGCAACGGCAAAAAGGAAGCCGAGAATTGAGCTCCGATTCGCCATGACTTGCTTTGCTCCCTGATTCTCGCCAAAGCATACATGATTCTTGCACTGCGCGCGGGCATGGAAAAAGCACCGCCTGCGATTCTGCGCGTTACTCAAGGCTGGCCAGGCCATTGGCGAAGCTAGTTTGGCGTATCCGCGTCGGCAACGTTCTGGAAACGGATGCGATCTAACGAAGCTCGGAATCTATCTATTGATAAGGTCTTTACCGGATGGCTGCTCACATCCCTGATCAATATTCTCCGGGGCGTTCTCCTCAAGCGCTTGAAACACGGTGGGGCGGCCGTCTTAAGTTTTTTTGCTATCATCTCACGCCATGCATTGGAACAAAGTTCTTCGCATAGCTTGTTTGTTTAGCATCCCCGTTTTGGCCACCGCGCTACGGGCACAGTCCGTCCAGTATTTCGAGAAGGGAAAGCTCTGGCTGCTCTCGACCGATCACAATTCTTATGTTCTCGCTGTGGGCCCGCACGGAGAACTGCAGCACTTGTACTGGGGGCGGCCGCTGCCACGAGGCGACGACCTCAGTGCGCCTCGAGCGGTCCACGACCTATCGTCTTTCGATCCTTCGCAGATGTTGGTGAATGACGAATATCCAGGCTGGGGCGGGCCGTTCTACGAGGAACCAGCCCTTAAGATTACGCGCGAGGATGGCGACCGCGACCTGGTGCTGCGTTATGTATCTCACCGCATTCAGCAAAACGATCTGGAAATCGAACTAAGAGACATTCGAGATTCGATCGAAGTGACTCTTCATTATCGCGTCTATCCCCACTACGGCATTGTCCGGCGCTATGCCACCATTCGCAACGGCGCGAAGCAGGCATTCACCATCGAAAGTGCGCAATCCGCAGCCTGGCATCTGCCGCACGGCACTGGCTACCAGCTTACCTACTTGAGTGGTCGTTGGGCCGCGGAAATGCAGATCAATCACGAACCTATTCACCAGGGAATGAAAATATTGGAAAGCCGCAAGGGACATACCAGCCACAACCTCAATCCGTGGTTTGCAATTGACGCCGGCGATGCGGCCGAAGAATCAGGCAATGTCTGGTTTGGCGCCCTCGCCTGGAGCGGAAACTGGAGGATCACCGTCGAGCAAACGCCCTACGAACAGGTTCGCGTGACGGGCGGATTCAACACGTTTGATTTTGCCTATCCATTGCGTCCAGGCGAGGCTTTGGACACACCCGCATTCTTTGCGGGAATGACTTCCGAAGGTCGTGGCAGCGCCTCGCGCCTGATGCACCGGTTTGAGCGGGAGGAAATCTTGCCCGGCGGGGCGAAATCGCGCCTGCGCCCGGTGCTTTACAATTCTTGGGAAGCGACCGAGTTCAACGTAGACCAAGCCGGACAGGAATTGCTTGCCGATAAAGCGGCAAAGCTCGGCGTCGAATTGTTTGTCATGGACGACGGCTGGTTTGGCAAACGTAATAACGACAAAGCCGGCCTCGGCGACTGGTACGCGAACCCGCAGAAATTCCCGCAAGGGTTGAAACCGCTAATTGACCACGTCAATGGGCTGGGCATGGATTTCGGATTGTGGGTTGAGCCCGAAATGGTGAATCCTGACAGCGAACTTTACCGCCAACACCCCGACTGGGCCATGAACTTTCCCGGGCGGCCCCGCAGCGAACTGCGCAACCAACTCGTCCTCAACCTGGCGAGAAACGACGTGAAAGAATACATCTTCAATGTCCTCGACAAACTGGCAGGCGAATATAACATTCGCTATTTCAAGTGGGACATGAACCGGTCCTTCTCCGAGCCGGGATGGCCGGAGCTCGCTCAGGCAGACCAACGGAAACTTTGGGTGGCCTATGTCCGCAATCTCTACGAGATCATGGACCGCTTGCGAGCTAAACATCCCACGCTCGAAATTGAATCTTGCTCCGGTGGGGGCGGGAGAATCGATCTGGGGATTTTGCAGCGCGTCGATGTGGTATGGACTTCGGACAATACCGAGGCATTTGATCGCTTGCGCATTCAGGAGGGCTTCACAGAGGCTTATGCCCCGAAACTGATGTCCTCGTGGGTTACAGATGTTCCCAACATGAACGGGCGGAGCACACCTTTGCAGTTTCGTTTCCTGGTTGCCATGCAAGGCGCCTTGGGTATCGGCGCGAATGTAAACCGCTGGTCTCCGGAAGACTCTGCACTGGCGGCAAAAATGATTACCCTGTACAAGCGCATTCGCCCGACTGTGCAGACAGGCGACCTGTACCGCCTGCTTTCGCCGCAAACCAGCGATGTGACGGCCAACGAATACGTGGCACAGGACGGCAACCAAGCAGTAGTTTTTGCTTTCCGCCATTCTCAGCAATACAGTACTCCCGCACCCACTATTCGCTTACGAGGACTCGATCCGCGAGCGCGTTACGGGATGACTTCGATCGAAGGCAAGCTGCAAGAAGGGCAAGAGTTCACTGGGGCTTACCTGGGTGGCGCGGGCATTCATTTTAATCTTCGTGGCGATTTCGATAGCACCGCTGTCGTCTTGGAGAAACTTCGGTAGCCTCACTGAGACTGCCGAGGAGGTTCCCGGCATGTCCAAAGGGACTAGCGGGAGTTTACTCGGGATTCCGAAAAAACAGAGGTAAGTAGCTGAACGGAAAGAAATTGAAGGAGCAGCCCGCGTATTACCCTTGTCGGCTCTCCCGCAGTGCGTCCAAGCCCAGCTGTTTGG
>Ga0209471_1000128_pt1 | contig 57292 bp, 53 predicted proteins | sample GraSoiAngelo_128_FD_185885 | JGI IMG/M metagenome (GOLD analysis project Ga0209471, IMG submission 185885) | Grasslands soil microbial communities from the Angelo Coastal Reserve, California, USA - 14_0927_12_20cm (SPAdes) (version 2) | ecosystem: Environmental > Terrestrial > Soil > Grasslands ... | reverse complement strand
CGTGAAGCGCTGCGTCGCCGCCGGGCGCCATGCGATCCCCACGAGCCCGAGGCACGCCAGCAGGACGGCGCGGCCGGTCACCGGGGCGCTCCGCCCTTCAGCGGCACGACCGTGAGCTGCACCTGCTGACGCCGGGTGACGTTCTCCTTCGCGATGTCGGCGTTGCGCCGGGCGATCTGCTCCGTGAGCAGCCGGTTGTACAGAATGTTGCCCTCGGCGGGGCGCGGTGCGGGTTTCCTGAGCGTCATGACGAGTCCGGTGACGAGCGCCGCCGCCCCCGCCACGGCGAGCTCGCGCTTGGAGCTCGCGCCGAGGCTGCCGCTCTCGAGTCCCAGGGTCCCGATCGCCGCGCCCCCCGTATAAAGGAAGGCGAGCCCGAGCGGACGCCAGGTCTGCGGCGGGATCTCGGTCTCGGGCAGGTATTGGTAGCCCGGGAGGCTCGTCAGATGCGGCAGCGTATCGACGGTGCCGTGCAGCACGCGGATCTGCTGCGACGCGGAGAACGTGTTCTGCCCGAGGCGCGCCTCCACGACGATCGTATACGTCCCGGCCGGCACCGGATCGCCGTTCGGTAACCGCGGCGACCAGCCCAGATTCACCTGTCCGTTCCAGGCGCTCGAATCGACCAGAAAGTTTCTCTGCCCGATCGCCCGCGTCACCACGCGCGCCGGCTGGGTGACCATGAAGCGGATCGGCACCGCCCCCTGCCCCGCGACGAAGCCGGTGCTGTCGATGCGCAGCTGCCGGACCAGCAGCACCTGGCGCAGCGCCACGTCGAACGCGCTGTACGCCTTGGGCGACACGCGATTGGGGTCGAGCTGTCGCTCGGGGTCGATCAACACGACCTGTTTGAACGCATCCACCGACTTGAGAATCGAATCGAGCGCGGCGTAGCTGAAGCCGACCAGCTCGTAGGCACGCGCCCGCTCCCCGCCCGCGAGCCGCTCGCGCAGCGCCGAGCGTCCCAGGGACAGGGCCTGGCGGTACTCGAGGTTCTCATACGCCTGCTGCGCCCGGCGGAGCGTGGCGTTTTGAAGGGCCTGGGCGCCGCCCGGCGCCGGCGCAAGGGCGAACAACAGGGAGACGAGGACGCCGGGGCGCGCCCTCACGGCGTCTCCGGCAGCAGCGCGTAGCGTTTGCGCACGGTCGAGTTCCTCTCCACCTGCACGGTTTCCGTCACGGTCTTATAGCCGGGATGCTCGATGCGGATCGTGTGTCGACCGGGCGCCACCGCGTACTCGACGACGGGCGTCTGGCCGACATCCGTGCCGTCGATGTAGACCTGGCCGAACGGGCTGGCGTCGATCGTGAGGAAGCCCTGCGGCACGACGTTCGGCGCGGCGCGGCGCGGCGACTTAGGCTGGACCGTCGTGGACCCCGGGGCGGGGGCGGGAGCGGAGACGCGTACGGTGTCTTGAATGCGCACCGTGTCCACCGCCACGCCGGCGGGCTGCTCCGCCCCCCGCTCGAGCGCGAGATACCCGCCGACCCCGGCGACCGCTACGACGACGCCGCCGATCACGAGCCCCGTGCGCGAGCGTTTCGGACGCGTCTTGGCCCCCCCCCCAGTCGCGGGTAGTGGCTTCGTGGGCGCGCCGGTGATCTGAGTAGGGGCGTCGGTGGCGGTATTGGGGCGCGGGCGCGGGGCACCGCGCCCTTTCGTGGGCGCCGCCACCGGCTGCTCGGGCCAAACGGCGGTCGCGAACTCCTCCATGGTGGGATAGCGCTGGTCCGGATCCTTCGACATCGCCCGCGAGACCGCGGCGGAGAGGGGCTCGGGCACGCCGGCCCGGCGCGCGGCGGCGCGCGGCGCTTCTTCGAAGATGTGCTTGTAGAGAATGGTGTGCACCGAATCCCCGGCGAACGGCAGCTCGCCCGTGATCATGCGGTAGCCGACCACGCCGAGTGAGTACTCGTCAGCGCGGCCGTCCACGGTCTGACCCTTCGCCTGCTCGGGAGCCATGTAATGCGGCGTGCCGATGATCATCCCGGTCGCCGTGAAGCCGGTCGCGGCCTGGAGCGCCTTGGAGATGCCGAAGTCGGTCAGCATGGCGCGCCCGTCGTGGTCGAACATGATGTTGGCGGGCTTCACGTCGCGGTGCACCACGCCGCGCTGGTGGGCGTGGCCCAGCGCGCACGCCGCTTCCCACATGATCCGTTGAATCTCGGGGACCGGGAGCGGCTGCTTCTGCTCGAGCAGGTCCTCGAGCGACGTGCCGGCGACATACTTCATCACGAAGTAGTTGAGCCCGCCTTCGCTCTCGACGCGGTAGATCGGAATGATGTTCGGGTGGTCGAGCTTGGCGGAAGTCTTCGCCTCCTGCTGGAAGCGCCGCACGATCTGGTCGTCCTGCGCCACATCGGGCGGCAGCACCTTGATCGCGACGTCGCGCTCGAGGGTGAGATCGTGCGCCAGGAACACGGCCCCCATGCCGCCCTTCCCCAGCAGGCGCTCGATCCGGTAGCGACCCTCGATCAAGCGTTGCAGCCGCTCCTGCAGCAGCTCGATGTTGCTCGTGGTGGGCGGGCCGCCGGCCCCCGATACGTCGGCGCCGCACGACGAGCAGTACCGGCTGTTCTCCGGCACCGCCGTGTGGCAGCGGTAGCACTCGAGCACGCCGTTGGTCATCGGTGACTCGGGACGATGGGGGATCGAGCTCCGGCGGCCAACGTGCGGCGGCGGCGTGGCACGGCGGTTGGAGTGGCGGGTGGCGAAGGCCACGTCGGCGTGTTGCAGGTCCCTGCAGCCAACAGCGGGACGTAACCCACGCAGACCTCGTAGGTCGTCGTCGTGCCCGCGAAGTCCACGATCGCCAGGTAATAGTCCCCTGTGGCGAGGGAGGGCGTCAGGTTCACATCCGAACCTGGCGCAGTATCGGCGGCGACCACCGAAACGAGGGTGTCTCCTGCGACTGGCACCTTGACCACGTACAAGTCCAGGTCCTTGAGCGAGTCCGGGTGCACGCCCGGGAACGCGTGCAGACGCACCTGTGCCGTCGAGGTGACCCCCTGGTTCGTGTAATGGAATCGTATCCAGTCGACATCGTGCGGATTTTCGATCGTCAAGGTGTCGCGAAAGGTCGGGGCCGGGAGCGTGCCCCGGAGGTCGGCGGCATTGCACGAGTTGTCATCCTCGTGCGCGTCCGCGGGCAACTCGCTCTGGTACCCCGCGATGACACCGAGGCCATAGCGTCCGGGTGTCCCGTACAGCGCGATGCCGTCCAGTGCACCGGCTGGGAGATTCTTGAATGCGACGACGGTCGAGTCCGCGACCCGTTCGGAGGGCGCGAACCCCGCCCCGTGACACGCGTGGGAGCCCGGGCCGAAGGTCCAGGCGTCGCGGCCGATGACGTACGTCTTGGCCGTACCATTCCAGCCGAGCGAATCGGTGAGGAAGGTACGGAACGTGCCGGCGATTTGGGGAGCGGTGAGGAAGATGGTGAGATCGCGGGTCTTCCCTTGGGTGAAGTGATACCAGTCCACCCCGGTGGTCTGCCCGCGCTTCAGCGTCTCGAACGCGAGGGCCGGGTTGAAGAACAGGAGCGAGTCGAGCAGCGTGTTCGTGGTGGGGAACGGTCGGGCGGCGTCCAGGTCGATCGCGCTGGGAATCGTGTCGTTGGGCTCGTAGATGTCGCGCTCGAGCACGCGCGTCGTGTCGCCGTGCAGGAAGCCGAATACCCCGAGGCCACCGGAGATCCCCAAGTAGAACAGCGAATCGGTGGTCGCGGGCGGCGGCACCCAGAAGCGGGTGCGCGCGGTACCGGACTTGAACGCGGTATCCGAAAACGGCACGCGGATCAGCTGCGCGCCCGCCAGGGACGCCGAGAAGATCGAGTCCGCGCCGACACCCCAGATCGTGAGCTTCTCGCCATACTTGACGGTCTTGGGGCGGACGCTGTCGATCTCGAGCGGGGCGGACACGCGCAATGTGTCGTCTCCCGTGGCGCTGGCTTTGTCGAAATTCGCCGCCGCCGCCCGGATCACCGCCGGCCCCGAGTTCACGCCGACGATGTGCCCGGCGTTGTCCACCGTGGCGACGGAGGGATTACTGCTCGACCAGACGAAGCTGACGTTGGGAATCCGCTGCGAGTCCCCCGGTGCGATCATCTGCCACGCCGTCGCCTTCGCCGTCGTGTCCCTTCCACGGATCAAGATCCTGAGCCGTGTCACGCTGACGTGCACGGAGGAATCTCGCTCGGTGGGGAAGACGCACGTCGCGAGCGTCGCAGAACTGAACAGCAGTGCCAGCGCGGCGCAGCCGCGGGTGAGTCGCATGGATCGAGGCCCGGCGCAGGTGGGCCCCAATCTATAAGGAGCGGTCCGGCCGGGCCACGACGACGCCGATCACAGCCGCCCGCGGCGTTTCAATTCCAGGTATTTGGCCACCACGGCGTACGCGGCGCGCGCGGGGGGCACGTCGAGCACCAGCACGCCGGCGCGCCGCATGCGACCCAGTGCCTCTTCGCGCGCCCGCAGCAGCTCTTCGGCCGCGGCCTTGCGAAACGCGTCGCGCGTCGTTTCCGGCCGGAGCGCCGCCACGTCATCGACCTCCGGGTTGCGCAGCGTCACGGCGAGCGGCAGGTGGCGCGGCCGCAGGCTGGCCACGTTCGCAACCAGGGCATCGGAAGCGAACCGGTCGATCACGTCGGTGAAGAGCACGGTGAGGGCCCGCTTGCGATTGCGCGCGGCGAGGTAGCGGAACGCGCCCGGGTAGTCGGGCTCGACCAGCGTCGCCTCCACAGCCGCCAGCACGTCGAGCACGCGCTTCAAGCCGAGCCGCCCGCGTTGCGGTGCGACGAAGTGCTGCACGCCGTTCGCGAATGCCATGACGCCCACGTTGTCGTCGTGCTGCGCCGCGACGTACGCCAGCTCGAGCGCCGCCTGCACGACGTAATCGAGCCGCGACACGCCGGCGATCTCGGCGGTGAGGAGCCGGCCCGTGTCGAGCACCAGCAGCACCTGCTGGCGCCGCTCGGCCTCGTATTGTCGCGTGATGACCTTGCGGCGCTTGGCGGTCGCCTTCCAATCGATGTGGCGCAGGTCGTCGCCTGGTACCCATTCGCGCAGCGATTCGAACAGCCGCCCTTCGCCGAGCTGGCGGATCGGCGTTACGCCCTGCTGGCGCCGCGCCGCCCGGGCGACCGACGCCCGCAGCCGCACGGTGACAAGCGGCGGGTAGACCGCGGCATCCCACGGCAGCCCGACGCTGCCCCGGCGCAGCCCGAGACCGAGCGGCCCGATCGTGTCCACCACGAACGCTCCCGCCGCGTGCTCGCGGCCGCGCCGCACCGGCACAACCGGGAGCGTTTCGCGTGCCTCGCCCCGCGGCCCGACGGCGAGCTCGCGGGGCGGTTGGGTGCCGCCCAAGAGATCGGGCCGCACTTCGCGCAGCCGCAATCGCACGCCGCGCCCGGCCGCGTTACGCCAGCGGTAGCTCACTTCACCCGAGCGGCCGACGGAGAAGGCGGGCGGCGCCTCGCGGCTCACGCTGATCCCATCAGGCCCGAGCGGGCTCGCCCGCCGCGCGTCGAGCCACACCGCGGCGAGCAGCGCCACGTCGGCGAACAGCATCGCATCGAGCGCCCAGGGCACCCAGAAGCCCAGGAGCCCAAGGGCGGCGAGCGCGGCGCCCGCCCAGAGCGCGCGCCGCGTCAGCAGGGTCACGCCGTCGGGACCTCGGTCTTGTCGAGGATGGCTTTGAGGGCCGCGTCCGCGGTCACGCCTTCGAGCTCGAGCTCGGGCGCCACGCTCACGCGGTGACGCAGCACCGCGGGCGCCAGCGCCTTCACGTCGTCCGGAATCACATACTCGCGCCCGTCGACGAACGCCGCGGCGCGGGCCGCCTTGAGCAGCGACACCCCGGCGCGCGGGCTCGCGCCCAGCGTGAGCGACGCCGCGTCGCGCGTGGCGCGCACGATCGCCGTGATATACGCGGTGATCTGCGGCTCGACGCGCATCGTTTCGACGTCGCGGCGCAGCCGCTCCAGACCGGAGGCGTTCGTGACGGGGCTCACGCCGTAGGTGGCGGGCCGGTCCGCCTCGAAGCCCGCGACGTAGCGAGTGAGGATGCCCTGCTCGTCCGCCGCGTCGGGGTAATCCACCAGCACTTTCGCCATGAACCGATCGAGCTCCGCCTCGGGGAGCGGGTACGTCCCTTCGAACTCGATCGGATTCTGGGTCGCGAATACCGTGAACGTCGTGGAGAGGGGGTGGCTCACGCCGTCGACGGTGACGGTGCGCTCCTGCATCGCCTCGAGCAGCGCCGCCTGGGTCTTCGCGGGCGCGCGGTTGATCTCGTCGGCGAGCACCAGGTCCGCGAAGATCGGGCCGGGGCGGAAAGTGAATTCGTGCGACCCCGTGAGGATCGAGATGCCCGTGATGTCCGCGGGCATCAGGTCGGGCGTGAACTGGATCCGCTGGAACTTGACGTCGAGCGCGAGTGCCAGGGTCCGCACCAGCAGCGTCTTGGCCGTCCCGGGCACGCCTTCGAGCAGCACGTGGCCGCGCGCCAGCAGGCACACCAGCACATCCCGGGTGGCGGCCTGCTGCCCCAGGATCACCTGCTGCAGCGCGCCTAGGATGGGGCGCGCGTCGTCGCCGGGCGTAGCTCCTCCCACACGTCCTCCGCGGCTTGGGCGGCTGCGAGCGCCCGCTCGGCGCCGCCGGGTTGGGTGATGATCCGCTGCAGCCGGCGCACGGCGTCGCGTCCTCGGGCGGTGGGCAGCGCGAGCTCGAGCGCCGCCAGCCAGGAGCGCTGGTCGTCGGGACGCAGCAGTCCCGTGCGGCCGAGCCGGCGCCGCAACCCCGAGACGGTGAGCGTCACGGCCGTGTCGGTGCCGGCGGCGCCTTCCAGCCCCGCCGCCAGCGCCTCGAGGTGCTCGAGCGCCGAGCGGCGGCGGGTCGCCACGCCCCGCCGGGCGGGGCCGAACCGCACCGCGGCGACGGCGAGCCCGACCACCAGGACGCCGACGAGCTGCAAGATCACCCGGCCGCCCGGCGTGCCCACAAGCCACCCCAGCACCACGCCCATCATCGAGCGACCCCGCCCGAACCCCTGATGGTATTCGTCCCACACCACGCGTCCCCGGCGGGCCGGCACCAGGAGCGGAGTAACGAAGTACGGGACATCGCTCGCGCGCCAGAGGCGGTTGCGGAAGTATCCCGGGTCGGCGACGAGCGTCACGCTCCCGCCGCCGCGATAGGCGAGCCGCAGCACCGCCGGCCGCCCGTCGGTGAGACGCAGCAGGGTGTCTTCCGCGGTCGGGGACAGCGTGGCGCATTCATTTTCCTCGATCGGTCCGCCCCGCACCCGCAGGCGCGACTCGTCCGCCACGTCGTCGCGCCGCGGCTTGAGAAAGTCGGTCACCGGGGGGAGGGAGAGCGTGGGCACGGGTGAGACAACCGGAAAGCTGTCGCGCAGCAGGAACACTTCCTCGTTCTTGGTGCGCCAACCCACGCAGCCCGTGATGCCACCGCCCGACCCGGCGGCCACCACACGGCCGCCCGCCCGCACGAACTCCACCACCTGAGCGAGCTCGGCGGCATACAGGCTGCGCGGTGGCTGGAGCACGACGAGCACCGCGGGCGGTGTGCCGCGCGGTGCGGTGCGCGCGAAGTCGAACAGCGGCGTGCGCCGCCGCTCCACCGGCACGCGCAACCGCGCGAGCACGTCGTACACCCCGCGGCTGCCGAGCGGACCCGAGAGCATGCTCGACGTTCGCAAGTCGAATTGCGGCGCCGTGCCCCGGCTCCCCGCCGCGATCGCCACGCCCACCGCCAGGGCGACGACGAGCGCGAGCCCGAGCTCAAGCCGGCGCGACATGACGGAACACCGCGTCGGCGGTGGCCCCGAAATCGTGGTACGTAGCGTCGTCGCACGGGACGGCCCCGAACACGTGGCGGTACAACCGGGCCACGAGATCGGCGAGCGAGGCGCGGCCCGACTCGTCGAGACGTGCTTCGCGCACGTACTCGGCGGGCGTCTTGGACGGGTGGAACGTGAGGGCGTGGCGCCGCTCCAGCTCGAGGAGCAGCGCGATGAAACGGTGCGCCAGCGCTTCGGCGTAGCGACCCGCCCGAGCGAGCTCGTCCGCGCGCTCGCGGTGGGCCCGCGCGTCCTCGAGCCGTAATCCGGTCGCCCCCGCGGCCCGCGCCAGCGTGTGCACCGTCGGGCGGGTGATACGCCAGACGACATATCCCATGTGAATCAGCAGCCCTGCCAGCACCGCGATCAGGATCGTGAGCACCACCTTGAACGCCGCCGGGTGAGCCGTCTGCTGGCGCCCGATCCAGTCCAGCAGCCGCAGCACCTGCTCGCGCATCCAGTCGCCGAGGTCGAAACGTGGCACCCAGGCGTAATCGGGGCGCGCGAAGACCTCGGCTAGTGCGCGCCGCAGCGAATCGGCGGGCGGCGCGGCTTGAAGCATGGCGGCCGGTGCGCCCGTCAGATGATCCCCAGCCGCTGACCCAGGACTTGCAGGTCGAACGCCTCACGACGCACCCGCAGGTCGTAGTACATCAGGGTGATCACCGCCGCGAGCACCGGGGCCAGGACGAGCGGCGCCACGTATCCCACGGCCGTGAGCGCGATTCCCAGGGGCGGGACCGACTGCAGGAACACGGCGCCGATGCCGCGAAAAACGAGGGAGGGAATGAAATTGGTCAGCAGCACCGCAACGAAGAACAACCCGGCCACCTTCAGCTTGAAGCTGCGGGTGAGCTCCCACGAGCGGCCGAAGGCGTCGAACGAGCTGCGCAGCTCCTCCAACACGACGACCGGCGTCGTGACCCCGTAGCCGCATAGCACGAAGAACAGGAACCAGGTGCCCGCGGCGACCAACGCGATCGCCGCCAGGACGCCGGCCCCCTTGAGGACCGCGATCCCGATCCCCACCACAACGCTGCAGCCGAGCACGATCAACATCATCACGATGCCCTTGCCGAACCCCACCGCGGTGAGTGGCCAGATCTTCGACCAGCCGAGCGACAGCGCGTCGCGCAGGCGCGGCTCGCGGCCGAGATAGGAGTCGGAGATGATCCGGATCGTGCCGGTCGTCAGCACGAGGCTCGCGACGTAGTACACGAGCCCGATCGGCAGCAGGTAGAACAGCACGCGGACCGGGTTCTGCTGCAGCTCCGCCAACGCGCGCAGCCCGAAATACACCAGCAGCACGAGCGGCACCGACAACGCCGACACCGCGAGCTTGAGAAACAGCCCGAAATGCCGGCGGTAGATCATGAGGGACCCGTCGAGGATCTCCCCGAAGTCCATGGGCCGGAGGTCTGGCATGCGCGACTCGCTCCTGTACCGGGGTCGCGGTAAGATGAGGACGTGAACGCGCCAGCGCGAGACCCGGTTCGCCCGGCGGAGCTGCGCCAGCAGCTCGACATCGAAACCCCCGAGCACGTCGCGGTGCGCCTGGAGCTGGCCGGCGTGGGCTCCCGGGCGGCCGCGGCGCTGGTGGACACCCTGATCGTGATCGTGCTCCTGGTGCTGCTGCAATTCGCCGGGGGCGCAACGGGCCTGTGGCATCTGGGCGCCGGACTCGAGGGCTGGGTGTTGGCGTTCGTGATCCTGCTTTCGTTCCTGACATTCTTCGGCTACTTCGCCGCGTTCGAGGCGTTGAACGGGGGACGGACGCCGGGCAAGCAGGCGCTCGGGATCCGCGTCGTCATGGAAACCGGCCATGCCGTGACCCCGACCGGGGCGATCGTGCGCAACGTCGTCCGGCTGCTCGACTGCTACTTCCCGCTGCTGCCGTTCGTGCCGGGCCTCGTGATGGTGTTCCTGCATCCGCGTAACCAGCGCTTGGGCGACCTGGCGGCGGGGACGATCGTGGTGCGCGACCGCCCGGTCGACTGGGGCCTCGGGCCCCTCCCCCAACCCGGCGCGGCCGTCCCCGAGCCGGTCGAAACCGGCCCGCCCGAGCTCAGCGACGATGAGTTTCGGCTGCTCGATCAGTTTCTGGCGCGCTCGGGCCAGCTCGACGTGGCCCTCCAGGTGCGGCTCGCCACGGAGCTGGCGCGCCGGTTTCAGGACCGCATCCCCCGCCGCACGACCGATGCCGACGATTATCTCACCACGCTCCACGCCGAGGAGCAGCGCAAGCGCGGCAGCCGCTTCGCGACCCGCGCGCAGACCGGCGCCGCCGGACGAACGACCGTCACCGCGGAGCGGTTCGTGGCCGGAAAACGAGACGGGTGGGCCGCCTTTCACACCGTCGCCACCCGGGTGGAGCGGGCCGGCGTCGGCGCCCTCGCTCCTGGCGAGATCCCCGCGTTCGCCGCGCGCTACCGGGAAGTGACTGCCGATCTCGCGCGGGCGCGGACCTATGGCGTCGACCCGCGCGTCATCGAGTATCTGGAGCGCGTGGTGAGCGCGGGCCACAACGCGCTGTACCGGGCACGGGGACGTCGCCGCGCCCCGCTCGTCCGCTACCTGGTACGTGACTTCCCCGCCGCGGTCGTTCAGTCATGGCGCCAGGTGCTGGCGGCGTTCCTGCTCTTCATCGTCCCCGCCGTCGTCGGGTACGGCCTGATCCGCGGCCGGCCGGAGCTCGCCGACGAGGTCCTGCCGCCCGTCATGATCAGCCGCGCCGAGCAGGCGGCGGAGCACCAGGCCCGCGGCATCGGCTACGGCCAGTCGCCGGGGGAGGAGCTGCCCGTCATCGCGTCGGCGATCATCAGCAACAACATCGCGGTGGCGTTCTGGGCGTTCGTGGGGGGGATGCTGGCCGGCACCCTGACCGCGCTCGTTCTCGTCGGCAACGGGGTGAGCCTCGGCATGGGATTCGGATTGTTCGTCAACTACCACGCGGGCGCGTACCTCGCCACGTTCATCGCGGGGCACGGGATCCTCGAGTTGACGGCGATCTTCATCGCCGGTGGCGCCGGGTTCCGGCTCGCCGGGGCCCTGCTCCTCCCCGGAGACCTGACGCGCGCAGACGCTCTCGTGCTGCAGGGGCGCATCGCAGCCCGGATGATCGGCGCGGTCGTCACGCTGCTCGCGCTCGCCGGTACCATCGAAGGGTTGCTCTCGGCGAGCGACGCGCCGGCGGCGTTCAAGTACGTGGTCAGTGCGTCGACGGCGGCGCTGTTGGCCCTCTACCTCTGGAGCGGGTGGCGCTACCTGCAGGAGTCAGCGGTCGAAGCGGAGCACGCGAGCGGGCGGCCAGCGTAGCCAGCGCGGGCTGGCGAGGTAGACGCGCCGGGGACGCCACCACAAGGCCGCCGGACAGTACCGCGGGCGGTGCAGCCGGCTCACGCGTCCAGGGGGGGGGCTTGCAGGATCTGCCGCATCTTGCGGGCGAGGCTCTCGATCTGCTTCAAGCCGGCAACCGTTTCTTCGTCCAAACGCTCGGCATTGAGAAGCAGCAGCTGGGTTTCGGCGAGGATCGCCGCCAGGGGGTTCGAGAGGTCGTGCCGCAGCGTCTGCAGCCGGTCGCCGCCCTGGGGGGAGGCCATCAAAGCAGCGAGCGGTACAGGTCGCGCAAGTGATGGTCCCGCAGGTCGCGGACCGACTGCCATAAGTCCGGCTCCGACGTGGCGCAAAAGATCTCGGCGGTGGAGCGCTCTCCCTCGGTGTCCGCCGCCCCGAACAACATGCGGCCGCGCCAGATCCCGTCCTCGGCGCGGCGTACCAGGAGACGTATGGCGATGAGTTGTCCGTCGAATCGGATGGGGGGAAGGTCGTGGACGACCGCGTCGGAGGAGTCGGGACTCGAGTATCGTGCCGGTTGTCCGGGCATGCGTCGCCGTAGGGCTGGTTTGAGCAAAGATATAGGCCGGAGATACTTACGCAATACGGAACTACCGGGGAAAGGCCCGTGAGAGGCCGGGCAAAGGGGAAGGGACCTCTTACCAGCCTCTCACAGTCGAAAAGGTACGGGCGTGAATGTCACCAGGAAGAGGATCAGCGCCGTCCACGCGAGCACGATGCGCGACCGCGGCAGCGGGCGGTGCTCGTCCAGCACCGGCGGGTGGCCGAGTCGCCCGCGCGACAGCAGCAGCACGAGTCCTCCCCACAGGAGCCAGCCCTTCCAGTAGATGCCGAGGGCGACGATCAGCGCCCAGAACCCGAGCGCGGTCCTGCGGTGCCAGCGCGGCACGGCCGAGTACAGGATGTGCCCGCCATCCAGTTGGGAGATGGGGAGCAAATTGAGCATCGTGACGAACACGCCGAGCCAGCCGGCGAATGCCACCGGGTGGAGCACGAGGGCCGGCGCCGAGCCGCGCACCAGGTGGCGCAGCGCGAACGTCAGCAGCGAGTCCCCGAGCACCGCCTGGCCGTCATCGAGCCCCAGCACCATGCCGGTGAGGGACCCCGGGCCGGCAGGCGGATGACTCAGCGCGAACCCGATCACGAGCGCCGGCAACGCCACCACCAGCCCCGCGATCGGCCCCGCCAGGCCCACGTCGAGCAGCTGGCGGCGGTCCGACACGACCGTGCGCAGCCGGATGAACGCGCCCATGGTGCCGATCGACCACGGGACGACGGGCGCCGGGATGAAGTACGGCGGCGACACATCGAGCTGATAGCGCAGCGCCGTGAGGTAGTGACCCAGCTCGTGGCACAACAGGACGGCGAGCAGCGGCACGGAGAACGAGAGTCCCTGGGCCCAGGCGTGGATGAAGTCGCGAGGGAACGGGTAGGTGCCGAGCAGGAGCGCCAGCGGGTTCGGGTCGAAGGGGATCGCGCCCAGGAGCACGGCGCCTACGAAGGTCGTCGTGAACAGCGTGGCGGCGAAGAGCAACCCGTGTAAGGCCCAGGCGTCGCGGCGCCGCCGTCCCACCGGGCGCGTGAGGACGAGGTGCCGTCCGTCAGGCTCGTCGGACCAGTAGTAGCTGCCGGGCCAGTCCCGGAGCCGAGCGGCGAGCGCCGGAGAGGGGCGGGCGTGCGCCGGATGTACAAGCGCGTCAATCACTTCCCGGTCGGGCAGCGCGGCGGTGCGCCAGGCGAGGAGGAAGCCGCTCAAGTCCATGGGCGCACTTGACGGCGGCTCTCCTGCGGCCTAAAATAGATTCGCACTCCTTCGAACTCCCAAAGAATCCATTCTCAACGCGTCACTCCCCCATCCCCGGGGTTCGCCCGCCGTAGCGCACACGGAGCACGACACACGTGGATATCGCTGAACTGAAGAAGAAGTCCGTCGCGGAACTGCACGCGATGGCCGAGACCCTGAACATCACCAACTACTCGGGGCTCCGCAAGCAGGATCTCATCTTCCGTATCGAGCAGTCGCTCCTCGATTCCGACACGGTGTTGCGCGGCGAGGGAGTGCTCGAAATCCTCCCCGAGGGGTACGGCTTCCTGCGCAGCCCGGACTGGAATTACCTGTACGGCCCGGACGACATCTACGTCTCGCCCAGTCAGATCAAGCGGTTCGATCTGCGGACCGGCGACACGATCATGGGCCAGGTGCGTCCGCCCAAAGAGGGGGAGCGCTACCTGGCGCTCCTCAAGGTCGAGACCGTCAACGGCGAGGAGCCGGAGAAGGCGAAGCACCGGGTCGCGTTCGACAACCTGCGGCCCCGCTATCCCGAAGAGCGGATCCGGCTCGAGCGCAAGGACGGCGACCTGTCGATGCGGGTCATGGACATTCTGTGCCCCATCGGCAAAGGGCAGCGCGGTCTCATCGTGTCGCCGCCCAAGGCCGGCAAGACCATCCTGATGCAAAAGCTCGCGAACGCCGTCATCGAAAACCATCCGGAGATCTACCTCATCGTGCTGCTGATCGACGAGCGGCCGGAAGAGGTGACGGACATGGAGGAGAACGTGAAGGGGGCGGAGGTGATCTCCTCCACGTTCGACGAGCCCGCCGACCGGCACGTCCAGGTGGCGGACATGGTGATCGAAAAGGCGAAGCGCCTGGTGGAGCACGGGAAGGACGTCATGATCCTGCTCGACTCGATCACGCGCCTCGGGCGCGCCCACAACGTGGTCGTGCCGCACTCGGGCAAGATCCTGTCGGGCGGCGTGGATGCGAACGCGCTGCAGAAGCCCAAGCGGTTCTTCGGAGCGGCGCGCAACATCGAGGGGGGCGGCTCGCTCACGATCGTCGCCACGGCACTGATCGACACCGGCTCGCGCATGGACGAGGTGATTTTCGAGGAGTTCAAGGGCACCGGCAACATGGAGGTCATCCTCGACCGGCGCATCGCCGACCGCCGCGTCTACCCGGCGATCGAGGTGCAGCGCACTTCGACCCGCAAGGAAGAGCTGCTCCTCACGAAGGAAGAGCTCAACAAAGTCTACCTGCTCCGCAACTTCCTCTCCGACATGCCGCCCGTGGAGGCGATCGAGTTCCTGCTCGAGCGCATGAAGCGCACCAAGACGAACAACGAGTTCTTCGCGACGATGGCGCAGGGGTGACGGACGGCGGGCGGCTGTTGGCCGTCGACTGGGGCGAGCGTCGCATCGGCCTCGCCTTGTCGGACGAGAGTCAGACACTGGCGCAGCCGCTCACGACCCTCACGCGCCGCGCCGGCAAGCGGTTCCCTATGCGCCGCCTGCTCACGCTGCTCGACGAGCACGCCGTGATCGGCGTGATCGTCGGCCTGCCCCTCGCCCCCGAAGGCACCGAAGGCGAGCCCGCCCGGCAGGCCCGGGAACTCGCGCGCGAGATCGCACGACGCGCGGCCCGTCCCGTCGAGCTGTGGGACGAGCGCTTCACGACGGCGCGCGCGCTCCAGGCGGTGCGCGAAATGGGCGGCTCGGCCCGGGGCCGCAAGGAAGACGTGGACGCCCTGGCCGCGACGCTCTTGCTGCAGCACTACTTGGACGCGAAGCGGGGATCGGCCACGTGAGAGCCATTGCGGATTGCGGATTGGGGATTGCGGATTCGAAGGGCGTACGTCCAATCCGCAATCCGAAATCCGAGATCCGCAATCTATTGGTGGGAACGCTGATCGCCGCCCTGGGATGCGGCTCCCCCGACGGCTCGCGGGTCACCGTCACTATTCCGGCTGGCGCCACCCTCGACGCGGCCATCGACTCCCTCGCGGCGAATGGGGTGCTCGATCACCCCGGGCCGTTCCGCCTGTACGCCAAGCTGCGCGGGCTCGCCGGGTCACTCAAGAGCGGCGTCTACCTGCTGCGGCAGGACGAGTCGTGGAATGACGTCATCGCCACGCTGGAGCGGGGTCGCGGCGTCGAGCAACGCTTCACGGTGCGCGAAGGCCTACGGCTCGCCGAGATCGCACAGCTCGCCCAGGCCCAGCTCCGCATCCCGCGGGATTCGTTTCTCGAGGCGGCGGAAGATTCCGCCCTGCTCGCCGGGCTCGGGCTGCCGCAGGAAGCGAGCAGCGCCGAAGGGTATCTGTTCCCGACGACGTACGTGCTGCCACTGCGCATCGGGGCGCGAGAGCTCGTTCGCGTAATGACGCATGAGTTCTCCGCCACGTGGAGCCCGGAATGGCAGGCGCGGCTCGATTCGCTGCGCTTCTCGCGGCACGAGCTCGTCACGCTCGCGTCGATCATCGAGGCGGAAGTGCGCTACGATCCCGATCGGCCATTCATCTCGGCCGTGTATCAGAATCGGCTGCGGCGAGGGATGCGGCTGGAGGCGGACCCGACGGTGAGCTACGCCTACGGCCGGCGCCTCAAGCGGGTATGGCACAAGAACCTGGCGGTGCGCTCGTCCTATAACACGTACCTCCACACGGGGCTCCCGCCGGGCCCGATCGCGCAACCGGGCCGCGCCAGCCTCGCCGCCGCCCTCTACCCCGCAAACGTCCCGTTCCTCTATTTCGTGGCGCAGAGCGACGGCAAGCACATCTTCTCGACCACGTACCCCGAGCACCTCGCCGCCATCAAGCGGGTCAAGGAAATGCGGCGCGCAGCGCGCGCGTCGCCGCGGCTGGGTCGCTAGCACGCCACACCGCCGCAGCCACCGCGACGCCGGCGGCGCGGGAGAGCGACCCCGCGTTGGCGGCGGTGATGCCGCCGATACCGATGACCGGGACGTCGGTGGGGCCGAGCCGCGCCACGGCGGCGAACCCGGCGGGGCCGAGCGGCGGCCCGGCGTCGGACTTGGTGGCCGTGGCGAAGCACGGCCCGACGCTCCAGTAGTCCGCCGGCACGGCCCGCGCCCGCTCGGCCTCGGCCGCCGACCCGACCGAGATGCCGAGCAGGAAGCCGGGCGGCACGTGGGGGCGGAGCCGGTCGAGCGGCGGATCTTCCTGGCCCAGGTGGGTTCCGGCCGCGCCGGCGGCGAGGGCGACGTCCACCCGGTCGTTCACGATCACGGGTACGCTCAGGGCGCCGACCAGCGCCCAGGCGAGGGCGAGCATGTCACGCGGCGCCGCGTCCTTCAGACGCACCTGGATCATCGTCGCGCCACCCGCCACCGCCTGGCGGCACGCCGTGACCGGATCGCGCCCCTTGAGAAGCGCCGCATCCGTGATCACCATCAAGCGCACCTGATCGACCAGAGCCATGACCAAGATCCTGCGTGGACTGCGCGGCGCCACCACCGCGACGGCGAACACCCGCGAGGCGATCCTCGAGGCGGCCGACGAGCTGCTGCGGGCGCTGCGGGACGCGAACGGCTTCGAGCCGGAGGACGTGGAGAGCGCGATCTTCACATCGTCGCCGGACTTGACCGCCGAGTATCCGGCGCGCGCCGCACGCCGGCTCGGCTGGCTCGACGTCCCCCTGCTCGGCGCCGCCGAGGTCGCGGTGTCGGACGGGCTGCCGCGCTGCATCCGCGTGCTGCTGCACTTCTACACCACGAAGCCGCAGCGCCAGCTGAAACATATGTACCTGCGGGAGGCGGCGAAGCTGAGGCCCGACCGCGGGACATGACGAGCGGTCAGGGGCGATCCACGACGGTCGAGGGCGATCCGAGCCGGCGCGTGCGCACGGTCGTGGTGTCCGCCAGGGGCGGCGCGCGCTGGCAGGCGGGCCACCCCTGGATCTACCGGACCGACCTGTACGACGAGCCGCGCGACGAGCCGGGCATCGTCGCGGTCACCGATCGCCGCGGCCGGCACCTGGGGCAGGCCCTCTATTCACCGCGGTCCGAGATTCGCCTGCGGCTGCTCACGCGCGGCCGCGAGGCGATCGACGCGGCGTGGTGGGGCGAGCGCATCGCCGCCGCCGCCGGCCGGCGCTCCGGGCTCGCGGCCACGGCGTACCGTGTGGTGCACGCCGAAGCAGACGGCTTGCCGTCCCTGGTGGTGGATCGGTACGGCCCGTACGTCGTCGCGCAGCTGCTGTCGGCGGGGATCGAGCAGCGACGGGACGACGTCGTCGCGGGGATCCGAGCCGCGCTCGCCCCCGCCGGCATTCTGCTCCGCAACGACGTCGCGATCCGGCGGCACGAGGGGCTGCCGCTCGAGGTGGTGCCGGCATTCGGCAGCGTGCCCGAAACGGTGGAGGTCGAGGAGTACGGTGTGCGCTACCTCGCCGCGCCGCATGCGGGTCAGAAGACGGGGGCATTCCTCGACCAGCGTGAGAACCGCGGCCTCGTCGCCGCGCACGCCGGGTCCGGCCCGGCGCTCGACCTGTTCACCTATCACGGCTCGTTCGCGCTGCACCTGGCGCGCCGCGCCGCGGCGGTGACCGCGGTCGATTCGAGCGGGGAGGCGCTGGCCCGGGGAGCGCAGAACGCGGCGCTCAACGGCCTCACCAACATCACCTGGCAGGAGGCGAACGTGTTCGATCTGCTGCGCGAGCTGGAACGGCGGCACGAGAGCTTCGACACGATCGTCCTCGACCCTCCGGCGTTCGCGAAGACGAAGCAGAGCATCACCCGCGCGCTCGCCGGTTACAAGGAGATCAATCTTCGCGCCATGCGTCTGCTCGCATCCGGTGGCGTGCTGTTCACCTGCTCGTGCTCCTACCACGTCGGCCGGGCGGTGTTCGGGGACATGCTGGTGGATGCCGCGCACGACGCCGGCCGGCGGCTCGAGCTGCTCGCGCTCACCGGCGCCGGCCGGGATCACCCGGAGCTCCTCAACGTCCCGGAGACCGGGTATCTCAAGGGCGCTCTGCTCCGAGCCGTTGACTAAACAGGCCTCACTTACAAGCTTGCATCCCATGCCGCTTTCCCGGCCCGAGGGGCGCCCCGCGACCGCCCTCGTCCGCCGAGTCTTCATCGGCCTCCTGGTCGCCAACCTGGCGATTGTGGCGGCCAAATCGTTCGTGGGCCTCCGCTCCGGGTCGCTTGCCATCCTCGGCAGCGCCCTGGACTCGTCCGTGGACGTCCTGAACAACCTCCTCGCCCTGATCGTCGTGCGGGTAGCGGCGAAGGAGCCCGACGAGGACCACCCGTACGGCCACAGCAAGTTCGAGACGCTCGGCGCCCTCGCCATCGTGGGATTCCTCTCGATCACCTGCTTCGAGCTGATCCGCGGCGCGGTGAACGAGCTGCTGCAGGGCGCCCACCCGGTCGCCGTTACCGATGCGCAACTCGCGGTGCTCGTGCTCACCCTGGGCGTCAACGGCGCGATTGCCTGGTACGAGAACCGGCGCGGCCGGGAGCTGAAGAGCGAGCTGCTCGTCGCCGACGCCGCCCACACGCGCACCGACGCGCTCATCACCGTGGGCGTCCTGGCCGGCGTGCTGTTCGCCCGCCAGGGCTGGTCGTGGGTCGACCCGGCCGTCGCGATCGTGGTGGCGCTGTTGATCGTGCTCGTGGCCTACCGCATTCTCGGACGCACGGTTCCCGTGCTCGTGGACCAGCGCGCGCTGCCGACCGGCGAGATCAGGCAGACCGCGGAAACCGTGCCCGGGGTGAAGAGCGCCTACGGCATCCGCTCGCGCGGGCCCTCGGACCTGCGCTACGCCGAAGTGACGATCGCCGTCGACCCCAAGGCGGACGTCGCCGCGGCGCACGCGATCGCGGACCAGGTGGAGGAACGCCTTAAACGGGACCTGCAGCTCCACGAAGTAACGGTCCACATCGAGCCATGCTGAACGCCCTCAACGACGACCATCGCTCGCACATCGCGCGCCGGCCGCCCCGCTCGCTCAAGCAGGAGTACCAGGAGTTTCTGCTGCAGCGGATCGAGGAGTACAAGAACACGCTGTCCCGAGAAGAGCTGCTGGAGATCGGCGACGAGGCGGTGCGCGAGCTGGAAGAGAACTCGGCCGGCCAATACCTCCTCACCGAGGTGCTGCTGCTCGAGCACGTCGACCGGATCATCGCGCGGCGGCTGCGACTGCCGGCGTTCGCGCGCTGGCGGATGAAGCACCGTGCCTTGCGCGCGGCGCAACGCGAGCCCACCCACTGGGGCCTCGAGCCCGACGGCCAGCTGGTGAGTTGTGCGCGCCGGCTCGAGCCGGGGGACCTCGCACTCGTCATGGGCGCCGCCGCGCTGCCCGCCGCGTTGTTTCTCGCAGCGCACGACGCCGAGGTGTTCCTGCTCGATCAGGATCTGGGAGCGATCGAAGCCGCGGAGGGCCGCGCCGTCAGCGAGCAGCTCGCCGGCCGCTTCCAGGCCCTCGTGATCCACTGGGGCAGCTGGCTGCCCGACGTCGCGCCGAGCCTCGTCGTCCTCGACCCGACCGCCCTGGTCCCGGCGCGGCCCCGGGACCGCAACGCGGTGATCGCGGACTTGCAGGCGCGCACGCGCCCGGGCGGCGTGCACATCGTCCTCGCGACGGCGCCTGCGGCGCGTGAGGTGATCCCGCTCGCCCCGGAAGCGCTGCAAGCACTGTACGGCGATTGGCACGTCACGCGCCGGCGCCGCACCAAAGCGAGCGCGGGGTTCACGGCCACCAAGCCGCAGCGTCAAGCGGACACGGCCGCGAACGTGTCGGAGTAACCACTCCGCCGAAGCCCGCTCCGTCAACCCGTTGCCGGATACGGCGTTGCCAGACGAGGCGTGTGGCAAACGTTTTGCCCGGGAACGCAGTATCCGACAACCGGGAACGCCTCTTCAATGACCAGTCTCCCTTTAGTCCTGGACGACGAGCCGATCGGTATCATCCTGCGCGTCGGCCGGCAGATGCTCCGCCCGGCTAAGATCTGGGCGTACTGCTGGTTCACCGACGAGGGTGAGGCGGACGACCACACGCACCGCCACTTGCCCGAGCATATCGACTGAAGACGACGGGGCCGGCCGAGCGCCGGCCCTGTCGCGTTTCACTCATGCGCATACCGCGCGGTGCGGCAAGCACTTAGGGTTGCCGGGCGCAGCGCGCGGGTTAATCTTCACCGCATGACCCGCCTCGTGATCAACGGCCGGAGCATCACGGCTCAGCCCGACCAGACGATCCTCGAGGCCGCCCGGGCTGCCGGAATCGACGACATCCCCACCTTGTGCTGGTATCCCAAACTCCCGGTCGTGGGAAACTGCCGCATCTGCCTGGTCTCGGTCGAAGGCCAGCCGAAGCTCCTGCCGGCGTGCGCGACGCAGGTGGCGGACGGCATGGTGGTGCAAGCCGAGTCCCACGCCGCCGTCGAAAACCGGCGCGGGGTACTGCGGCTGCTGCTGGAGCGCTACCCGGGGGACCATCTGATCAACGGCGGTCGCGCCCGGCCCCGCAACGAGTTCGAGCGGTACGTGGTGCGCTACGGCGTCGTGCCGACGCCCCCGGGAGGGCGCGACCTGCCGCTGCGCCACGGCGACGAGCGCCCGGGCGACTCGATGATTCGCCACGACATGAGCACCTGCGTGCTGTGCACGCGCTGCGTGCGCGCGTGTGAGGACATCCAGGTCGTGGGAGTCCTGGACGTGGGCCAGCGGGGCGAGCACACCGAGATCATCGTCGGCGCCGACGGCGACCCCGACAAGGCGGGATGCACGTGGTGCGGCGAGTGCGTCCGCGTCTGCCCCACCGGCGCGATCTTCGAGGTGATGCCGCAGCAGCGCTTCGCCCCGGAGCGCATCCGCCATCCGGACCGCGTCGTCCGATCGGTGTGCCCGTACTGCGGGGTCGGGTGTCAGGTGGACCTGCACGTAGCCGACAACACGGTCCTGCGCGTCACCTCGCCCGACATCGAGCTCGATACTCCGAATCAGGGCTCGACGTGCGTGAAGGGCCGGTTCGGCTATGACTTCCCGCAGCACCGCGACCGGCTCACCAAGCCGCTGATCCGGAAGGGGTGGGTGAAGGAGGGCGGTCGCTGGACGTGGCGCGGGCCGACGGGCCGGGAGCGCCGCGGCGGGCCGTGGCAGACGATCGAAGGTGAGGGCCAGAATGCGAAGCCGGCGGGCCCGCCGCGCTCGGTCGGCAAATCGCTGCGCGAGCTATCGCTGCTCGAGCGGCTCGACCTGGACATCCGCGACCGCGGGGCCACGCCGGCGTCCTGGTACGAGCCGTTCCGCGAGGCGAGCTGGGACGAGGCACTCGAGCTCACCACGCAGGAGCTGTTGCGTATCAAAGGCGCGCGCGGCGGCGACGCGCTCGCCTGCTTCTCCTCGGCCAAGTGCTCGAATGAAGAGAACTACGTCCTCATGCGGCTGTTCCGCGGAGCGCTCGGCACCAACAACATCGACCACTGCACGCGGTTGTGCCATTCGACCTCGGTCGCGGCGATGCAGCGAGCGCTCAACACGTCGGCGGCCTCCGGCTCGATGCGTGAGGTCGAGCACGCCGCGGATGTCATCTTCATCGCCGGCGCCAACACGACCGAATCGCACCCCGTGTTCGGCGCGGCGATCAAGCGCGCGCAGCAGCGCGGTGCCACGCTCGTCGTGGCCGATCCCCGCCGCACCGAGCTGGCCGGGCGGGCCGACGTCCATCTCCAGATGCAGCCCGGCACGGACGTGGCGCTGTTCACCGCGATGCTCAATCACATCGTCGCGCGCGGGTTCGAAGACAAGCCGTTCATCGCGGCGCGCACGACCGGGTTCGACGCGGTGCGGCAGTCCGTGCGGGCCCTGACGCCGGAGGTCGCGGCGAAGATCACGGGCGTCCCGGCGGAGCTGATCAGGCGCGCGGCGGAGATCTACGCGAAGGGCCCCAAGACGAGCACCCTGTGGGCGATGGGACTCACGCAGCACGCCAACGGCACCGATCTGGTCGCGTCGCTGCTCAACCTCATGCTCGCCTGCGGCATGATCGGCCGCTGGGGTGCGGCGATGATGCCGGTGCGCGGCCAGAACAACGTCCAAGGCGCCTCCGACGTGGGGGCGATCCCGTTCGTCTACACCGACTACCGGTCGGTCAAAGACCCGAAGATCCGGGCGGAGTACGCCCACGTCTGGGGCGTCCCCGCGGAGTCCCTCTCGCTCAAGGAGGGGCTCATGGTCACGGAGATCGTGAAGCACGAGAGCGGGGTCCGCGGCATGTACATCATGGGCGAGAACCCGATCATCTCCGATCCCGACATCGCCCACGCCGAGCACTGGTTCCGCGAGCTGGAATTCCTCGCGGTGCACGACTTGTTCCTCACGGAGACGGCCCGTTACGCGGATGTCGTCCTGCCGGGCTCGAGCTTCGCCGAGAAGACCGGGACCTTCGTGAATACCGAGCGCCGGATCCAGCTTGCGCGCGAGGCGGCGACTCCGCCGGGCGACGCGCGCTACGACTTGCAGATCCTGATCGAGCTGTCGAACCGGCTCGGCCTCAAGACCGCCCACACGACGGCGCAGGACGTGATGCGGGAGATCGTGCGCGTGACCCCGAGCTGGGCGGGCGTCACCTACGAGCGACTCGACGGCGCCGGCCTGCAGTATCCCGTGCCGACCGCCGCCCATCCGGGCACCGCCTTCCTGTTCGACCAGCGGTTCCCCACGACGGACGGCAAGGCGATCTTCGTGCCCGTCGAGTATGGGCCGCCCGTCGAGCTTCCGGATGACGCGTACCCGTTCGTGATGAACACGGGCCGCCAGCTGTATCACTGGCACACCGGGACCATGACCCGTCGCGCGACCGGGCTCGACCAGCGTGAGCCGACGGCCATCATGGAGATCAACCCGGCGGACGCCGCCGCACTCGGCATCGAAGAAGGGGACCTGGCGCGCGTGACTTCCCGGCGCAACTCACTCGTCATCTCCTGCCGGATTTCCGACCGGGTGGCGCGCGGGCAGGTGTTCGTGCCGTTCCATTTCCGCGAGGCTGCCGCGAACCTGCTCACCAACCCGGTGCTCGATCCCTACGCGAAGATGGCCGAGCTGAAGTGCTGCGCGGTGCGCATCGAGCCGGCCGCCGTTCCCGCCGTCCGGTAGAATTCCGCCCCATGGATCTCGGCCTTGCCGGCCGCGTCGCCCTGGTGTGTGGCAGCACCAAGGGGCTGGGCCGCGCCGTGGCGAAGGCGCTGGCGCAGGAGGGCGCGCGCGTCGTCGTGAACGGCCGCCACCAGGAATCGGTCGAGCGGGCCGCCGTCGAGCTCCGCGCCGAGACCGGGCAGGATGTGACCGCCGGGCCGGGCGACGTCGGCGTCCCGGCGCAGGCCGAGGGGCTCGTCGCACGAGTGCACCGTGAGCTGGGCCGGCTGGACGTGCTGTTCTGCAATGCGGGCGGTCCACCGGCCGCACCGTTCAGCCAGCTGAGCGGAGAGGCGTTTCACCGCGCCGTGGAGCTGAACCTGCTCTCCGCCGTGCACCTGGCCCGCGCCGCCGTGCCGATCATGCGGCAGCTCCAGTGGGGCCGGGTGATCTGCCTCGCCTCCGTCGCCGCCAAACAGCCGCTCCCCGGACTCATCCTCTCCACCACCGCGCGCGCCGGCGTCCTGGGCTTCGCGAAGGCGCTGGCGGACGAGGTGGCGCCGGAAGGGATCACGGTCAACGTGATCTGTCCGGGGTTCATCGCCACCGAGCGCATCACCGAGCTGACCGAAACCCGCGCCAAGCGGGAGAACCGCGGGTCGCAGGAGGTGATGCGCGACTTGGTGGCGGCGATTCCGCTGGGCCGCATGGGACGCACCGACGAGCTCGGCGCGGCGGTCGCGTTCCTGGCCTCCGAACGAGCCAGTTATATTACCGGCGCTGTGCTACAGGTAGATGGCGGGTTTACGCGATCGATCTTCTGACACATCCTGCCGCCCGCTCCCGGGGACCCCGGGGCAGCGCCCCGGGGTCAGCCGCCCCGAGGTGGGTTCGCTCGGCTGACCCCGGGCCGGTGGCCCGGGGTCCCCATCCTGAGCTCACATGCAAGCGATCGTCAAGGAGAAGCGCGCCCCGGGTCTGAAGGTCACGACCGTCGCGAAACCGTCCGCCGGTCCCGGGGAGGTGCTCATCGCCGTGCGGCACGCCGGCGTGTGCGGCACCGACCTGCACATCGCCGACTGGGACACATGGGCGCAGGGACGCCTCAAACCGCCCCTCGTGATCGGCCACGAGTTCGCGGGTGAGATCGTCGCGGTGGGCGACGGCGTCGCTGAGCTCAAGGTCGGGCAGCCGGTGACGGCCGAGGGCCACATCGTGTGCGGGTACTGCATGCAGTGCCGCACCGGGAACGGGCACATCTGCCGCAACACGCGGATCATCGGCGTGGACCTGGACGGGGCGTTCGCCGAGTACATCGCGATGCCCGCCACCAACGTGCTGCCCCTGAACGGCATTCCGACCACCGTCGGGGCCGTGATGGACCCGATGGGCAATGCCTTCCACGCGGTGCTGACGGCGGACGTGTCCGGCAGCACCGTGTTCATCGTGGGGTGCGGCCCGATCGGCTGCTTCGCGGTCGGCATCGCCCGCGCCGCGGGGGCGGCGAAAGTCATCGCGTCCGACGTGAACCCGAAGCGCCTCGAGCTCGCCCGCACGATGGGCGCGCACGTCGTCATCAACGCGGCGCGGGACGACGTGGTGCGCACGGTCGTGGAGGAGACGGGCGGCGACGGGGCCGACGTGGTGTGCGAGATGTCGGGCGTCCCCTCCGCCCTGCACCAAGCATTCGCCGCGGTCCGCCTGGGCGGTCGGGTGCAGCTGCTCGGCATCCCCAAGGGCGACGTGCCCGTCGACTTCGCCACCGAGATCATCTTCAAGGGGATCACCGTGTACGGCGTCATCGGCCGGAAGATGTACGACACGTGGCAGCAGATGCGGCGCTATCTCACGGCCGGCCTGCTCGACCCGCGCCCGGTCATCACGCACCAGTTTCCCCTCGCCAAGGTCGACGAAGCGCTCGCCGCGATCCGCGGGGGCGACGCCGGCAAGATCATCCTGGAGATCGCATGACGCTCGGAATGAGGCTGGAGAGCGAGCTGGAGCAGTTCAAGCGCGACGGCGTATACAAGCGCCTCAATTACCTGGAGTCGCCGCAAGCCACCAGAGTCAAGATGCAAGGGCGCGGTGAGGTCGTGATTCTCTCGTCCAACAACTACCTGGGCCTCTGCAACGCCCCGGAGGTCGTGGCTGCCGGCCACCGGGCGCTCGACGCGTTCGGCGCGGGCACTGGCTCGGTCCGGTTCATCTGCGGCACATTTACGATCCACCGGGAGCTCGAGGCGGCACTCGCGCAATTCGTCGGATGTGAGTCCTCACTCACATATGTCAGCTGCTGGAACGCGAACGAGGGGCTTTGTCCCACCCTGTTGGGCGAGCGGGACATCGTCATCTCCGACCAGTTGAATCACGCCTCGATCATCGATTCGATCCGCCTGGCGAAGGCGGTCACCAAGTGCCAGACCGCGGTCTATAAGCACGCCGACATGGGCGACCTCGAGCAGACCTTAAAACGGGCACGGGACGCACCGCTCAAGTTGATCTTCACCGACGGCGTGTTCTCAATGGAGGGCGATATCGCCCGGCTCCCCGACATCGTCGCGCTGGCGCGGCAATACGGCGCCGTGGTCGCCGTAGACGACTCCCACGCGACCGGCGTGCTCGGCAAGACCGGCCGCGGCACCGCCGAGCACTACGGCATGCTCGGAGAAGTGGACATCATCACCTCGACGCTCGGCAAGGCGCTTGGCGGAGCCGCCGGCGGCTTCACGGCGGGCCCGGCGGCGCTCGCCGATTATCTGACGCAGCGCTCCCGCCCACAGCTGTTCAGCAATGCGCTCCCCCCCACGGTCGCCGGAAGCGCCCTCGGGGCGGTGCGCCACGTCGAGCGGCACCCGGAGCTGGTGAGCCGGCTGCACGAGAACGCGAGCTACTTCCGTGGACGGTTGATCGCCCTCGGGTTCAAGCCCCTGCCGGGCGAGACCCCCATCATCCCCGTGATCCTGGGGGAGACCGCCCAGGCCATTCAGATGAGCGAGCTGCTGCTCGATCAGGGGGTGTTTGTCACGGGGTTCGGCCATCCGGTGGTCCCGCAAGGCCATGCCCGAGTCCGCTGCCAGCTGTCGGCCGCCCACACCCGGGAGGACCTCGATTTCGCGCTGCAGGCCTTTAAGCGAGTCGGTACCCGGTTGGGCTTGATCTGACGGTCGGTTTTCGGTGTTTGTTCGGTGCAAAGTGACTATGGTACCGTCCTGGACCTCAAGTACTTTCAAGGTTTCGAGGCTTAAAGCGAAGGGGTATCGCGTTTTCCGACCGAAACCCCTATTTTGGGGGTCGCTTTTTCCGACCACCGAGGAGTCGTCCATGCGGGCAGTCACTGTGATCGGGGTGTTGTTGGCAGCCGGGGCCGGGACCCTGAGGGCCCAGCATGCCCACCAGCTCGAGATCGGCGGCTTCGGCAGCTACAGCCGCTACGACAAGCAGTTCCAGCTCGACAACCAGTTCGGCGGTGGCGGCCGGCTCGCATTCTATTTCAACGATTACCTCGGCCTCGAGGTCGACGGCAACGTCGCCTACCCCTTCCCGAAATCCGGCGGGGCACACACGCAGGTACGCACCGGCAGCGCTAGCCTCGTCATCAACGGGGGGGGCGCGCACAACGTCCTGTATGTGCTGGGCGGCTTCTCGTACATCGATATGGGCGTGAATCCACCGTACAACTTTCATCTACTCGCAGGGCACGGCGGACTGGGCGACCGGATCTTCCTCACCGACCGGCTGGCGCTGCGGCTCGAAGCGCGTGCGTACTATGCCCCGAGTAGCTGTTGTTTGTCCTCGACGTGGGTGGGGCACGTGATCGGCTCCGCGGGACTCTCGTTCTTCATCGGGGGCGGCGGCCCGCACGAAGAGCTCCCGCCCCCGATTCCCAAAGAGAAGCGCGACTCGATCATCGCGGCTGGGGGCAAGCCGCCGGAAGCCCCGCGACCAACGCGCGGTGGGCCGACGTACGAGCAACGGAGCAGCGACTGGAATCACAAGTGGTACTGGGGCGCGCAGGGCGGTCTGTTCGTGTTCAAGACCAACTACGACAGCTACGCCTTTGAGCCGACGTTCGGCGGCCATTGGCTGGTGACCGGCAAGCGCACGGCGCTGTACCTCGCGTATGAGCAATCGTTCTTCCTTTCGGACCGGCACACGACGATGGTCGAGCCCGACGGGACGATCGAGCCGGGAAACGTCGCGTTCCACGACATGCGCCGCATCATGATCGGGGTACTCGCTTTTCCAGCGCAAAAGCGAGTCGAGCCGTTCGGCGGCGGCGGGTTCGCCATCATGCAGCTGCTGAACCCCCAGGTGACGTGCTCGAGCTGCCAGACGCTGTCGCAGTTCTCCCAGCTGCAGGACGAAGCCGACGCAGCGGCGAGCAAGGCGTTCTTCTGGTGGATGGGGGGGGTCGACATCAAGCAGGGGCGGCTCGCGCTGTACGGCCACTACATTCTGACGTCGTCGGCCCGGGGCTTCCTGATCCAAGGCACGACCCACACGTTCCAGGGTGGCATCCGCTACAGCTTGGGCAGCGCCAAGGAAGGGGTCACCGAAGGGCACTGAGTAGCCGGAGGAAGTTCTCTCCCAGGATCTTCGCGACGTCGCCGTCCGCGTAGCCGCGCGCCCGTAAGGCCGCGACCAGCAAGGGCAGCGACGTCGCGTCTTTCATGGGAGCGGGCAGGACGCTGATGCCGTCGAAGTCGCTTCCCAGCCCCACGTGGTCGATGCCCATCACCTGGACCGCGTGGTCGATGTGGTCCACCAGCCGATCGAGCCCGGGCACGCCGAGGCTCTCCGCCTTGTCACCCACGAACTTGTCGACCTCGAACGCGGACTCCCCCGGGCGCCCCCGGTAACGCGCATGGATCGCGTCGGTCTCGGGCCGCAGACGGCGCCGCAACTCCTCGTACTGCTCCCGGAAGTGGTCGTCGAGAAACACCGGATAGAAGTTGATGCCCACGACGCCGCCGTTCTTGGCAATGGCGCGCAGCTGAGCGTCCGACAGGTTCCGCGGGTGACGGGCAATCGCCCGGCAGGACGAATGCGAGGCGATCACGGGCCGCGAGGTCGTTGCCAGCACGTCCCAGAAGGTCGAGTCCGAGACATGCGACACGTCCACCAGCATTCCCAGCTCGTTCATGTGCCGCACGACGCGCTTGCCGAGATCGGTGAGGCCCCCGTGGCGTCGCTCGTCGGTGGCCGAGCCGGCCCAATCGTTGCCGTTGTTCCACGTGAGCGTCATGTAGCGCACGCCCCGGCGATACAACGAGTCGAGGTGTGCGAGCGAGTTCTCGATGGCGTGGCCGCCCTCCACGCCCATCAGCACGGCGATGTGACCCCGCGCCACGGCCCCCCGCACTTCGTCCGCGTCCGTCGCCAGCTCGGCGCCGGGTTGCGTATCCACCAGCACCTGCACCGCATCGATCAACGCCAGGGCCCGTCGGAACGCGGTGCCCGGCCCGTAACGCGCGTCGACCCAGATCGAGAAGAACGCGGCCGAGAGGCCGCCTTCCTGCATCCGCGGGAGGTCGACGTGGCCGTCCGGCAACCGCGCCGAGATGTCGGCCTTCATGTCGAGCATGCGCTGCGCCGTGTCGATGTGGCCGTCGAGGATGATCGGGTGCTGGAGCACGAGCAGCAGTCCTAGCGGGAGACCCATGGCGAGCCCTCGATCAGGAACCGCAGCGGCCAGTCGGTGGCCCGCGAGATACCGATGCGCGGTGTCGCGATGATGGTGCGTAGCTGTCGTGAAGGGTTTCTTACGACACGCAGCACGCCCCGCTGGAGCGACACCCCATCGAGCCGGCCGGTCACGCCCAGCGCCGCGCACAGCTTCGCCGGCCCCGAGCACAGCTCGCTGTCCGGCACGCCGCCCCGCCGCCGACGCATCGTCGCGAGTCCCGCCACGGGCTCGAGCGCGCGGATCAGCACGGCGGCGGGAAACCCCATCGCTTCCGTCACCGCGTTCAGGCACCAGTGCATCCCGTAGGTGAAGTAGACGTACGCGGTGCCGGGCGGCCCGAACAGACTCGCGTTGCGGCGGGTGCGACGCGCCCGGTAGCCGTGGCAAGCCGGGTCGTCAGGGCCCACGTACGCCTCAGTCTCAACGATACGGCCGGCCACGCGGTGGCCTCGGACCCGGCTCACGAGAACGTGGCCCAAAAGCCTACGCGCGACCTCAGATGTGGGTCGCGCGTAGAACGCCGCCGGGAGCGCCGCACCCGTCACGCGCCGCCGGTGAGTCCGCGTTTCACCTTCGACCAGAATGACTCGCCCTCGACTTCGGGCTCGGCGGCACGCGGTTCCGGGGGAGGGGGAGCCGACGGGGACGACTCGGGCGGCCGCGGGGCCGCCCGGAACGCGGGCGCCTGCTGGTCGGTACCGCGCTCGTCAGCAGCCGGGCGTTCGCGTCCACCCCGGCCCCGACCACCTCTGCGACCGCGACCACCGCGCTCACCGCGCTCCCCTCCCCGATCACCCCGATTTGCATCGTCGCCTCGCGGACCGCCCCCCGCGCCCCCCCCACCGCCACCACCGCCACCACCGCCACCACGCCGACCGCGCCCACCCTGCCCTCCGCCGCGGCCGCCGCGCTCACGGCGATTCTCCTCCGTCGGCGCCCTGGGCGGCTCGGCTTCCGAGGCGGGGGGCTCGAGGGCGGGGGTGGGGGTGGGGGTGGGGGTGCGCGTCGGCACCAGTTCGACGCGCGGCTTGAAGTTCGGGTCCATCTCCACGACGCCGATCTGCTGGATCTCCGGGGGCGGCGCGCGGTGTGCCCCGCGGGAGCCGCGCCGGAACCGGGCGCCGCGCGATGGCACCCCTCCTCCCGCGGGCGGCTGCGCCGGTCGCATCGACGGTGGCGCCGACGACGCCGGCATTGGCGGGTCGTTCGCCTCGTCTATGTCGGCCGCGCCGATTGGCTCGGGGGCCGGCACGCCGCGTGTCTCCTCCCGCAACTTCACGGCGTAGGCTCCGTCGTCCTCCTTGGAGAGATCGATGATCTCGGCCTCTTGCGCCTGCTGCAGCAGCTTGGGGAAGCGCTCCGGGTCGAGCGGCTCGGCCTCCGCGCCTTTGAGCTCGACCATGGTGTCACGCAGCTGCTCCGCGCTGACGGGCTTTTCGCCGCCCCCGAGCCGTGAGAGGGCCTGCTTCAGGAGGCCGTACGCCTCGCCGAGGGAGAACCCTCCGCCTTCCGCCCGCTCGCCGCGCTCGCCGCCGGCACCACGGCGGCCGCGGCCTTCCTCCGATCGCCGGCGCGACCCACCCCGGTGCGACCGCTCGTCGCCATCGCGCGCCAGCTCGACGCCGGGAAAGGCCGGCTGCGCCGCAGCGCCGGGGACGCCTGCGCCGAGCGCGATCTCGTACTGCCCGTTGTCCAGCTTGGTGAGGTGGATGAGACCCTTGTGGGCCGCCTCCACCACGAACTTCGAGAAGCGCGAGAACCCTGCATCCTTCTCGTCGAACGTGGGGTCGATCTCCTGCATGACCTGCTTCAGGCGGTCGGAGCGCATGACGTCGTTGTGCGCCGTCATCTGCTTCACCGCCTCGACCACGAGCTCCCAGGGATCGCGGCGCACGTAGGTGACGTCGCTCTCCTTGGTGAATCCCGCGAGCTCGTTGTACGAGTAGTACTCGTCGCAGTTCTGAATCAACAAGTCGCTCGACGACTCGCGGATCCCCACCCCGATCACGTATTTGCCGTATTCCTTGAGCTTGAGCACCAAGGCCGAGAAGTCCGAGTCCCCGGACAGGAGGATGAACGTCCCGATCTCGGGGCGGGTGAAGACGAGCTCCAGCGCGTCGATCGCCAGCCGGATGTCGGTCGCGTTCTTCTTGTTCGAGCCGTAGGCCGGCGCGAAGATGAGGTCGATCGAGGATTCCGCCAGCGGAACGACGTACTGCTGATAGCGCCGCCAATCGGCGTAGGCGCGCTGCACGGCCACTTTCCCGCGGATGATGTCGGACTGGAGAAGCCGCTTGAGCTCCGTCTGCAGGTCCGAGCGGATCGCCATCGTCACATTGTCGAAGTCGATCAGCAGGGCCGCGTTGGGCGCGTGGGCGGGGGGTTCGTGGTGAACCGGTCGTGGTAAATGGGCTTGCGGCTGCGGTGTCATGTGGTTGCACTCAGTTCCAGGCCGATGACCTGCGTGAGCTCCCGTCGCTTCACCTTGCCGCTGCCGGTCAGCGGGAAGGCGTCGAAGAGGCGCACCAGGTCCGGCACTTTGTAGGATCCCTCCGTGGGCACGACGCAGGCGCGGATCAGCTCTCCCAACGTTGCGTTGGGGATGCCGACGACGCAGACGTCGCCCACGGCAGGGTGCGTCCGGAGGAGGTCCTCCAGCTCGCGTGGATAGTACTTGAGCTCGTGTGTGCTCAACGAGGTGGCACTCTCGGTGGGGTGCGTCTTCGCGTGCTCGGCGAAGAGCGCCGCCAGATGATCTGTCGCCACGTCTACGACTTCCCCCACAACGTTCAGAGTCTTTGAAAATAAACAACTTGCACACGAAGGGCCACTGGCCCGCGACTATCCAGGGTTGACAGCGCCGGTCGCTTGTATCACTGTATCGTAACAATGGTACACATGCAACGCCGTGTTCGAACAGCTCGATCCCCGTAGTCCCAACCCGCTGTACGCTCAAATCGCGAACCGCTTGCGGGTCGCGATCGCGGCGGGCGAGCTCCGCCCTGGCGCGGCGCTCCCCTCGGTACGGCACCTCGCCGGAGAGCTGCGCGTGAACCCGGCAACCGTGGTTCAGGCCTATCGCGACCTGGAGAGCGAAGGGTTCGTCGAGATGCGCCAGGGCGCAGGGACGTTCGTGCGCGAGGTCCCGCCCGAAGGCCGGGCGCGCGAGCGCGCCCGGCAGGCCACTACGCTGGTGCGCCAGATGCTGGGCGAAGCGGGACGACTCGGCGTGTCCCTGGCCGAGCTGCAAGCGGCGATCGCGGAAGAGATCGGAGTGGGAACGGCATGACCAACGCCATCGAAATTCGACAGCTGCACTATCGCGCGGGCAGGGCATTCGAGCTCAAACAGCTGGACCTGAACGTCCCGTCCGGGGCCATCTATGGATTCCTTGGCCCCAACGGCTCCGGCAAGACGACCACGATCCGGCTCGTGCTGGGGCTGCTGCGACCCCTCGCCGGCCGCATCACCGTGCTGGGCGACCAGATCCCCGACGCCGCGCCGCGCGTGCTGGCCCGCGTGGGGTACGTGCCGGAGCACCCGCACCTGGACCCCACGCTCACGGTCCGAGAGACGCTGCGCTTTCAGGCAGCGTTCTACCCGAGCTGGGACTGGCCTTGTGCACAACGGCTGCGACGCGAGTTCGAGTTGGATGAGGGGGCGACGTTCGGCCGATTGTCGAAAGGGCAAAAGGGGAAACTGATGTCCCTGCTCGCGCTGGCGCAGCGACCGGACCTGCTGGTGTTGGACGAGCCGACCGACGGACTCGACCCGGTGGTGCGACGGGACGTGCTGTCGGCGCTGCTCGATTACGTCTCACAACGGCAGGCGACTGTCTTCATCTCCAGTCACCTGGTCCACGAGCTCGAGCGCATCTGCGACTGGATCGGCGTCATGGACAATGGCCGCCTCATCACCGAGGTGCCGATGCAGCGCTTCAAGAACGGCATCAAGCGGCTGCGCGTCGCGGGCGCTCCCCCGACGGCCGCCGGTGCGCCGTTCATGATCCTCGCGCGCGAGCAGGCCAACGGCGGGGCGGAAACCTGGGTGGTGCGCGATTGGGAGCCGGAAATGGCGGCGTATTTCGCGACGATCGGCGCCGCCCTGAACGACGTGATCGACCTGGATCTCGAGGAAGGGTTCGTGGAGCTGCTGCGCACCTTCCGAGGTCCGCCCAGTTAAGGAGGACGCCATGTTCCACGTCGTGCTGTACAGTCAATGGAAGTGGTCCCGGCTGATCATCGCGCTCGGCAGCGTAGCGGCGTTCGCGCTGCCGCTCGTGTCCGTACAGGGCGCGGCGCGCCCCGACACGAGTCCGTTGCAGGCGGCCGAGCTGCTGCAGTCCGTGCAGTCCTGGGGGACGCTCTACCCCGTGCTCGCCGCCGCACTCGGACTGCTCGTCGCGATCGCCACCTGGGCTCCCGACCATCGCGGGCGCCACGTGCACGCGCTGTCGCTCCCGCTGCCGCGCTGGCGCTATGTCCTGCTGCGGTTCGGTGGCGGGGCGACGCTGCTCGCCGCACCCGTCATCGCCGTGGCGGCGAGTGCGCTGCTCGCCACCTGGAGCGCCACGATCCCCGCGGGGCTGCAGGGATACCCCGTAGCGCTCGCCATCCGCTTCGCCCTCGCCGTTCTCGTCGCGTACGCCGTGTTCTTCGCGGTCTCGGCCGGCACGGCACGCACCGCCGGGATCATCCTCGGGCTCATCGGAGGCGTCATTCTCGTGCAGATCGTCGCCGGGGTCGCGAATATCGATCTCGATCTGTTCGGCAAGGTGCAGGTCGCGGTCCTCAATTGGCCCGGGCCGCTCGCGATTTTCACCGGGCGCTGGATGCTGATCGATGTGTAGCCCGCTGGTGAAAAACGATCGAGTACGGTGCCGTCATTCCCACGCTAAAGCGTAGGCTCGGCAAGGCACTGTGCTGAAGCACACAACGTGTCTGTGCCTCCTCACGGTAATGATGGCCATGACACCCGGCAGACTGGCGAGCCAGAGCGTCGAGCGGCTCCAGGTCCGCGCGGATAGTCTCCTGCGCGAGTGGCGCCGCGCGAACGCCCTGGCGGACATGGTCGACAGCCTCAACCACGCGCGGGCGGGGGGCACGGACACGATCAGCGTGGGCGCGCTGCGGATCGTCACGATCCCGTCCCCTGCGCGGTTGCGGGAAGCCGCGGCCCGCGCCTGGCCGGTGATCGACAGCCTGTACGGCAGCGAGGCCCGGCAGCTCGAGCAGCGCCCCTATCTCATCGCGCCGTACGACCCCGACACCACGAGCCCGAAGCCGACGCTGCGCGGTGCGACCCAAGTGCCCTGGGACAAAGACGTCGCGTCGCTCGCCATGATGCTGCTGATGAACGTGCCGATCGGCCGGCCCGACTCAGCGTTGCAGAACTGGCTGGGAGGGCCGGTGGCGCCGATCGTTCATCCGGTGCAAGCGCGCGCCGCGGTCTACGTGCAGCTCGTGACGGCTCCCTCCCAGCCGGCTCGCAACTGCTTCCTCGGCGTGATGAACGACTGCCGCACCGCGCTCACGCTCGGCCAGTCGCCCGACCCGGTGGACCAGTGGCACCCAAGCGCCGCCGAGCGCCGCGCCTTGGTCTCGAGGTCATTCGCGGAGTATTTCAGCTATTCCGATCACGGCGCGCGCAAGCCGGCGCTGCAGTCGTGCCGGGCCGGCAGCGATTCGGCCTGTACCGAGCTACTGCGATCGCTGCCCGCGGGAGTGCTGCCACGCCCGCTGACCTACGACGCCCGCGCGGCACTGGTGCACGTCGCGTTGCGGCTCGGTGGCCGGGAGGCATATCACCGCCTGGTCGCGACACCGGGCACCCCGATCGCCGACCGCCTCGCCGCCGCGGCGGGCGTGAGCGTCGATAGCGTCGTCGCGCTGTGGCGGTCGGAAATCCTCACCGCCCGCCCGGCGCCCGTCACCGTACCGCCTTGGGGGCCGTGGGCCGCGCTCGGGTGGACGGCCGTCTTCGCGGTTTGCGCCCTGCGGAGCTCGCGATGGCGCGTGAGCTGAGGTGGTGGCTGGCGGCCGTGCTGCTCGCGTGCGGCGCCGTGGCAGTGGCGTACCTGCCACCGCGCGGTGCGGCGCGTCAGGCCGGGTTGGGCGACGCGCCGATCCGACAGACTCCGGCACGCCTGCGTGCACAGGCGCTCGCCGCCCAGTGGCGTGTGGCAAACCTGGCGCTGCGGCTCCCAGAGTATCGCAAGCGACTCCAGCCCGAATTGCTGCGACGGCGCGAGAGAGACGAGCCTGGTCCGGCGCTGCTAATCGAGTCATCCGAGTCGCTCGCACCGCTCGTCCGCGAACGGGTGAGACCCGTTCTGGATGAGGTCTCGCGCCAGTTGGGGCTCGGCGTGACGAAGGTGTCGGTGGGTCTGGTCGTCGACCCGCGGCGCTACGTTTCTGCCAAAGCCGCCGCAACGCCGAGCCAGGACTTTGCGTCTCCGGCCTACCTGTTTCCCGATTCGAGCGATCGGACGACGTGCGTGGCTCTGATTCCGGCCTGGGAGTGGACCCGCACGCTCGCAGGCATGGTCCCGGCGCGAATCGAAGACTGGATCCGGACCGGCCTCGGGCCGTGCGCTTTCTACGCGGTCTACGGAGCGCCAGGCAAGGAAGTGCGGCACTGGTTGGCCAAGCGCGGCTACGACCTGGCCCGCGTCCCCTTCTGGGACCGAGAGCGGCCCGAGCGACCTCAAGACTCTTTCGTGATGTACCAGAACGGGACACGCTGGTGGTGGAGGAGCGTTTATCAGTTTCCGGTCACGGCCATCGGCTGCATGGCCGGACGAACAACAAGCTGCCGGGCCGCCGTGCTCTCCGGTGCCGCGGAATGGACCGGAGACTCCCTGCCCCGATTTCTCGAGAGCGATCCCCGAGCGTGGTGGCGGGGGCAACGCCTCCTTTACAGCGATCGCTACCTGGCGGACGTGGTACGGGAGGTGGGCCACGATCGCTTCCTGCGGTTCTGGAATTCGCCCGACCCGGTCGACACCGCCCTCGCCGCCGCGCTCAAGATGCCGGTCGGCGAGTGGACCGAGCGCTGGCAACGCCGCTTCGTGCCGCGCCTCCCGCTCGGGCCGGCGGCACCGCTCAGCGCCACGGTGCTCGGCCTGCTGCTGGGCGGGGCAGCCGTGGTCGTGGTGGCGTTGGGCGCGACCCGCCGTCAGGTCGGATGAACCTGCGCCTGGCCGCAGCCGTCGCGTGCGCGCTCGGGTTGCTCATGCCGACGCCCGCTCGCGGCCAGGGGGACCGGTGGGAGCGTCAGGTGCGCGGGCAGCTCACGCGGGCCACAGCCACACTCGGTGCGAAGGGAGCCGTACGGTCCCTCGCTGCACATGTCGGCTCGCTCGACACCGACGAGTCGGAGTCGCTCACACTCACGCTCCAGGCCGGGGTCTCCTACGTCGTCGTGGGCACGTGCGACGAGGATTGCGAGCGGCTCGGTCTCGTACTGTCCGACCTCTCGAGCCACGACCTGGCAGCCGACCGTGCGAGCGAAAACGCGCCGGTGATCCGGGTGACGCCCCGCCAGACGGCGCCGTACCGCGTGAAGGTCGTGATGGAGCGGTGCCGCATGCATCCGTGTCGCTTCGGCGTCGCCCTGATCACTCTCCCAGCACCTTGATGATCACCCGCTTCTTGCGCTGGCCGTCCCACTCGCCGTAGAACACGCGCTGCCAGGGACCGAGATCGACCTTTCCCGCCGTGATGGGCACGATCACTTCGTGACCGATCGTCAGGCTCCGGAGGTGGGCCGCCGCGTTGTCCTCGCCGGTCTCGTTGTGCCGATAGCGACCCGGGTCCCATGGCGCGATCGTCTCCTCGAGCCACTTCAGGATGTCCGCCCACAGGCCTGATTCGTGGTCGTTCACGAACACCGAGGCGGTAATATGCATGGCGCTCACCAGGACGAGCCCTTCCTGGACGCCGCTCGCGCGCACCTGTTCGGCCACCTCATCGGTGACGTCGATGATCTCCTGGCGCTGCTTGGTATTGAACCAGAGGTAGTGCGTGTGGGACTTCATCTGAACCCCCGAGCGTGTCGAATTGTCACACGGGTGCCGAACACCTAGATTGCCCCGTCAAATATGGCGCTCCCGTTCCGCCAACGGATCTTCCTCGTTCTTGTAGCGCTCACCGCCGTGCCGACCGCGCTCGCGGTGGTAGGGTGGGCGCTCGCGGTGCGCACGGTAGGCCCGTCGGCGGGCGCGCGCGTCGGGTGGGAAGAGGTCGCGGCCTCGGCGCGCGACATGGTCGACCGGATCGACACGACGCGGCTCGCGCCGCGCGAGCGGGCGGCAGTGCGGCGGCTGCTGGAGCAGGTGTCGACCGAAGTGACGCTGTCACGCCGCGCCGAGACGTACCTGCGCTACTACGCCGGCGCGTTCGCGGGCGTGGTGGTGGTGCTGGGGGCGGTGGTCGTATTCGCGGGCGTGCGGCTCGCCGGACATCTGTCGCGGCAGTTGTCGCGGCCGATCGACGAGCTGGTCGGCTGGACGCGACTGATTCGCCGCCGCATGCCCCTCCCGGCGGGTCCGCCCACTCATGGGGCCCCCGAGTTTGAGGCACTGCGCCAGGCGTTGCGCGAGCTGGCGACGGCGCTCGACCAGGCGCGCGAGCAGGAGCTCGAGGCCGAACGGCTGCGCGCGTTCCGCGAAGTCGCGCGGCGCGTGGCGCACGAAATCAAGAATCCACTGACGGCGATGCGGATCGCGGTCGATCAGCTGCGCCGCTCGAGTGCGCAGGCAGCGGGACCGACGGCGGTGGCGGTGGACGTGCTCTCCGCCGAAACCGACCGGCTCGACCGCCTGGCGAAGGAGTTCGCCGAGTTCGGCCGGTTGCCCGAGGGGCCGAAGAGCGAAGTGGATCTCGTGGACTTGCTCGTCGATCTGAGCAAGAGCGCCGTGCCGCCCGAGGTCGCGGTGACCGTCCGCGCCAACGGCGCCCCGCGTACGATGCTCGGCCAGTACGACCCGCTGCGGCGCGCCTTCGCGAACCTGCTCCGCAACGCAGCCGAGGCGATGGGGGGCCGCGGCTCGATCGACGTCGCCGTGGCGAACGACGGCCGGGGCCTGCTCGTGACGATCGCCGACCACGGGTGCGGCATCCCGGAGGAGCTGCGGCCGCGGGTGTTCGAGCCGTACTTCACGACCAAGCAGGACGGCACCGGCCTTGGTCTCGCGCTGGTGCGGCAGACGATCGAGGCCCACCAGGGCACGATCCACGTGTCGGAGACGCCGGGCGGCGGCGCCACGTTCTCCATCGTCCTGGCGACCGCATGAGCCCGCGCATCCTGCTGGTGGACGACGAGACCAACATCCGCAAAATGGTGGGCGCGCTGCTGCAGTCGGAGGGCTTCGAGACCGCCGAGGCCGCGAACGGGACCGCGGCGATCGCGGCAGTCGAGCGGGAGACGCCCGACGCGGTGCTGCTCGACCTGATGATGCCGGGCGGTCCCGACGGCCTCGCGACGCTGGAGCAGCTCAAACGCAGCGCCCCGGATCTGCCCGTGGTGATGATGAGCGGTAAGGCGAACCTCACCGACGCGGTGCGCGCCACCAAGCTGGGCGCGTTCCAGTTCCTCGAGAAGCCGCTCACCCCCGAGGGCGTGCTCACGACCCTGCGGGCCGCGCTCGAGCTGTCGCGCACGCTCGCCGAGAACCGGCGCCTGCACGAAGCGTTGGGTCATGCCGATCCCCTCGTGGGCGTGAGCGCCGCCATGGACGAGCTGCGCGCCCTGATCGCTCGCGTCGCCCCCACCGAGGCACGGGTGCTGATCACCGGCGAGTCGGGGACCGGCAAGGAGCTCGTGGCTTCAGCCATCCACCGCCAGAGCGCGCGTGCGGCGCAGCGGTTCGTGTGTGTGAACAGCGCCGCCATCCCGAAGGATCTCGTGGAATCCGAGATGTTCGGGCACGAACGCGGCGCCTTCACGGGCGCCACCGAGCGACGCGTGGGCCGCTTCGAGCTGGCGGACGGTGGCACGCTCTTCTTGGACGAGGTCGGCGACCTGAGCCTCGAGGCCCAGGCGAAGCTGCTGCGCGTGCTCGAGACCGGCGTGATCGAGCGGCTCGGTGGCGAGCGACCGGTCACGGTGGATGTCCGCGTGATCGCGGCGACCAACAAGGACCTGACCAAAGCGGCCCAGCAGGGGCTGTTCCGCGAGGACCTCTTGTTTCGGCTCAACGTGCTGCCCCTGCACATTCTCCCGCTGCGGGAGCGGGCGGAGGACGTCCCGCCGCTGGTACAGCATTTCGCAGCGCGCCAATCCGGCCGTCTGGGACGGCCGGTGCGCCTCGACGCCGGCGCCGTGCAGCTGCTCACGGCGTACGCCTGGCCGGGGAACGTGCGCGAACTGGCGAACCTGGTCGAGCGTCTCGCGATCCTGGCGACGGGCGCGTCAATCACCGCGGACGATGTGGCGCGCGTCGTGCCGCAGGACGGCGCGGCGCGGCCCAGCGCGGGGACGGACGACTGGACCGACGTGGCGCTCGCCGGGGCGCTCGACAACTTCGAGCGCACCTTGATCGCCCGCGCTTTGTCTGCCGCGCGCGGCAACGTCGCCGAAGCCGCCCGCCGGCTCGCCACCGATCGCGCCAACCTGTACCGGCGGATGCGACGGCTCGGGCTCGAGCCTCCCCGCAACGTGGCGGGATGACACGCTTCCGAGCCTCGCGGCGCGCCGCCGAGCACGGCCGGAAGGCGGCACGGCCCATGCACCTGCCGTCGGCGCCCCCAACCGAGGCCCCGCCCATGCGCGCGACCGTCCTGACTCTGGTCTGCCTCCTCGCCCCGGCAGTCGCCCGCGCCCAGGACACGGCCATCGTCATCAACCCCGAGAGCGTGAGCGTCGCGCCGCAACCGGGCGAGCTGCCGCGCCTCGTGGCGGAGGAGGCGATCCGTTTCTACAACGCCCCGACCACGACCCGTCTGGTGGGCCGCTCGCGGCTGCCTCGGGGCAACGAGTGGCGCGGCGACGTGGCCGTGCGCAACGGCACAGTCTCGGTGGGCGGCCGCATCCAGGGCACCCTGCTCGTGATCAACGGGGACGCGAGCGTCGACTCGGGTGCCGTGATCTCGGGAGACCTGATCGTGATCGGCGGGACCGCGACGCAGACGCCGGGCGCCGCGGTGGGAGGCGAGATGCGCTTGTACCGCGCCCCGCTCGGATATCGCACGCAGGGCGAGGAGATCGCCCTGGCGCGGGTGAACCCGCGCCGCTGGCTCCGCAATGTGGGCGTGGAAAAGTCGTGGGGCACCGCCGACTCACGCTCGTCGCTCACACTCGCCACGGGCGGCACCTTCAACCGGGTCGAGGGCTTGCCGGTCGTGTTCGGTCCGATGTTCGACTGGAAGCTCCAGCAGAACGTGCGGTTCCGGCTCGACGCGCTGGGAGTGTTCCGCACGGCAGGGGACCTGACGGACCGGCGCAGCGACTTGGGCTATCTGTTGGGCACGGAGCTGCGCGCGGGCGAAGTCCCTGCCTACGGCGCCGAGGTGCGGGCCTATGACGCGGTCGTGCCGGTCGAGGACTGGGGACTGCATAACGCGGAGATCGGCTGGTCGGCGTTCCTGTTCCAGCGCGACTATCGCGACTACTACCTGTTCAAGGGACTCGCGGGCCGCGTGTTCGTGCAGCCGACGCGGCTGCTTCACCTCGCCCTCGACGTGCGGCATGAGTGGCAGACGAGCGTGGCGGCGCGCGACCCGTGGACCTTGTTCCGCCACGATCAGCCGTGGCGCCCCAACCCGCCGATCGACGCGGGACACTACACCACGGTGAGCGGCACGGTCACCCTGGACACGCGCAACGATCGTACCGACCCGACGGCGGGGTGGTTCGTGTCGGCCCAGCTCGAGAGCTCGCACAGCAAAGACGTGAGCCCCCAGACGGGCGTGCCGACGACCGTGCGCCGCCCCATCCCCACGGACGGCTCGTACCGGTTTACCCGGGCGTTCTTCGATTTGCGCCGCTACACCCGCGTCAGCCCCTCCGGGCGCGTGAATCTCCGCCTGCTGGCCGGCGGCTGGCTGGGCGGCGACCCCCTGCCGCTGCAGCGCCGGCTCTCGATCGGCGGACCCGATCCGCTGGCGGGGTACGGCTTCCGTGGCAGTGCGTGCAACCGCGACATCACCGACGCGGCGTTCAGGGGCACCCTCCTCGCCGCGTGCGACCGGGTGCTCCTGGTACAGGCCGAGTACCGGGGCCACATCTCGCTCCACTGGGCGTACAACTCCTCGCGCCCGGAGGACGAGCAGTCCAAATCGCTGTTCGCCTTGCGCGGCCCCGATCTCGTCGTGCTGGGCGACGCCGGCCAGGCGTGGCTCGTCGGCACCGGGCCGGGCCGGGTGCCGAGCGACCGGCTGCCGACGATCGGGAGCTGGCTCGGAAATCTGGGACTGGGCGTCGACTGGGGCGGGTTCGGCCTGTACGTGGCGAAGGCGGTGACGGCGGGCGAGCCTTTGCGATTCACGCTGCGACTCGACCATCGCTTCTGAGGTGAGGGCGGGGCTCCGTCTCCTCGCCCTGCTCGCGTGCGCGGCGGCCGCCCCCTCCCCCCCGGCCGGCGCGCAACAGCCCTCGCTGACGGTGCTCGTGCAGAGCGGCGTGCCTCGTGTCCAGGCCACCGCGCTGCTCGCCGACGGCAAGTTCGTCGGCCTGATGCGGTCGGGATTTCCGCTGCGGCTGCATTATCGCCTCGAGCTGTGGCGCGCGCGCTCGGGCTGGTTCGATCAGTTCGTGAGCGACTGGCCGTGGGACGCGGTGGCGAACCACGATCCCATCGCCGATGATTTCGTGTTGATCCGCACCGAAAACGGCGCGGTGACGCGCTACGCCACCGGCGACAGTCTCGAGCGGGCGCTCGAGATCCCGTACCGCGTCCGACTCGCGCCGAAGGGGTCGGGCAAGTTCTACTTCCTCTGTCGCCTCGACGTCACGACGCTCAATGACACCGATCTGGAAGAGCTGACGCGCTGGCTCAAAGGCGACGTGAGTCCGGCGGTCTCGGGCGAAGGGAACGTGGGCGGCGCACTGGTGCGCGGCCTGCAGCGGATTCTGGTGCGGATTGCCGGACTACCACGCCTCACCCTCGAGGCCCGGTCGGAGACGTTTACCAGCGGCCCGTAGGGGCACGGCGTGCCGTGCCCTTACAGCGCCTCCAGGGTTGCGAGCACGTCGCCGCCGTAGAACAGCCGGATGTACTTCGACTGGATCGACGTGAGCCGGCGTACCGCCCATGCCAGGTGCACGAAGTGCGGCTCGAACGGGGGCCGCATCGGGTGCATCCCCGCCTCCTCGGGCAGCAGGTTGCCCTTCCGGGTGTTACAGCTACTGCATGCCGTCAATACGTTCGTCCAGGCGTTCGTGCCCCCCCGCGACAGGGGCACCAGGTGGTCCCGGGTCAGGCACTCCCTGTGCCGCAGCTCCTGCTGGCTGCGCCCGCAGAACTGGCAGCGGTAGTTGTCGCGGGCGAAGAGGAAGGTATTGGTGACCTGGCGGCGGAAGCGACGTGGGACGTGGACGAATTTCACGAGGCGGATGACGGCCGGCCGGGGGAATTGCAGGCGCTCGCTGCGCACGACGGAGCCGTCGGCCTCGACGATCTCCGCCTTCCGGTCGATCACGAGGCGCAAGGCACGCCGTACGGGCACCATGGTCAGGGGCTCGAACGAGGCGTTCAGCGCAAGGCAGCGCACAGCATTTTCTCCAGGCGAAAAAGCGGCCGTCTCGCCGTGGAACGAGCGGGACGGCCTCGTATGCTACACAACCGCCTAACGCGCGGCAAGAGCTAGGGTTATGTCCCCGCGCCCGCACCGAACAGCTTGCGCAGCTCCTCCAGCTGATCCTCCACGGACTTACGGGACGACCCGCCGGGGGTCGCGCGCCCCTCGACGCTGTCTTCCCAGGTGCCGAGTTGTGCCAGCGCCGCGCCCAACGCCGGGTGGATCCCCCCGGCGACGACCTGCGGCACGCGATCGAGCGGCACGCCGGCACGCTCGGCCTCTCGGACCAGTTTCCCCACGAGGGCGTGGCTCTCCCGGAACGGCACTCCCGCCTCGACCAGGAGATCGGCCAGGTCGGTGGCGCGGAGCGACGCATCGAGCGCCGCGCGCATGCGCTCCGGGTCGATGCCGAGCGACGCGAGCGCGCCCGTGACGGCGGGCAACACCACGGCCAGGGTGTCGAAGGCGTCGAACAGCAACGCCTTGTCCTCCTGCAGATCCTTCGAGTAACCCGCGGGAATGCCCTTGAGCGTCGTGAGCAGCGCCACCAAGTCGCCGAGCAGACGGCCCGATTTGGCGCGGGCGAGCTCGAACACATCGGGGTTGCGCTTCTGGGGCATCAGGCTCGACCCGGTGCTGAAGTCGTCAGCGAGCCGGACGAACCCGTACTCCGAGCTCGCGTACTGAATCAGCTCCGCGCTGAGGCGCGAGAGGTGCGTGCCCACCAGCGCGATGTGGAACAGCACCTCGGCCACGAAGTCGCGGTCGCCCGTGGCGTCCAGTGCGTTGGCGGACACGGCGCGGAATCCGAGGGCTTCCTTGAGCAGCACGCGGTCGACGACGAAGCCCGATCCCGCGATCGCCCCCGAGCCGAGCGGCAGCTCGGCCACGCGGCGTCGCGCGTCGGCGAGCCGCTGGCGGTCGCGCACCAGCGGCCAGGCGTGGGCGACGAGGACGTACGCCCAGCGCACCGGTTGCGCCCGCTGGCCGTGCGTGTAGCCGGGGAGGATCGCGTCGATGCCCTCGCGAGCACGCCCGACGAGGGTGCGACCGAGCGCCGCCAGGTCGGCGTCGAGCTGGTCGATCGCGCCGAGCGTCCAGAGACGGAGGTCGGTCGCGACCTGATCGTTGCGAGAGCGGCCGGTGTGGAGCTTCCCCGCTACGGCGCCGACTTCGTCATACAGGAGCCGCTCGACCAACGTGTGGACGTCCTCGTCGGGGGCCCCGACCGCGGCGCCGTCCGCCAGGCGCTCGGCCACGCGATCGAGCCCGTCCAACAACTGGGACTCTTCGGCCGGGTTCAGCACACCGACCCGCCCCAACGCGTGCACCCATGCCTTGCTGGCGGTCACGTCCTGCGGCCACAAGCGGTGATCCACCGGCAAACTGCGGTTCAAGGCGTCGAGCGCCTCGCTCGGTCCCAGGCTAAAGCGCCCCCCCCACATCTGGTGGGGCGCTGGAGGAGTGGCAGGCGGGGGGCTGCTCTCGGTCGGGTGGCGGGCCATCAGTCGGCCGCCGCGACGGCGTCCTGCTCCCGGCGCACCGCATCCAGGCCGGCCCCGATCTTGATCGCGAGACCGTACAGGTGGATGAAGCCCTCGGCATCCTTCTGGTTGTAGACGTTGTCCTTCCCGAAGGTGGCATAGGACGGCTGATACAGCGCGTGCGGACTCTCCCGGCCGGCCACCGTAACGCTCCCCTTGTACAGCTTGAGCCCCACGGTTCCGGTCACGCGCTGCTGGGTGCTCGTGATCAGCGCATCGAGGGCCTCGCGCTCGGGGGTCCACCAGCGACCGTCGTACACCACGTCGGCATAGCGGAGGGCCACTTCGTCCTTGAGCCGCAGGGTGCGCCGGTCGAGCACCAGCTGCTCGAGCTCCCGGTGCGCGGCGTGGAGCAGCGTCCCGCCGGGCGTCTCGTAGACGCCACGGGACTTCATTCCCACGAGCCGATCCTCCACCACGTCCGCGCGGCCCACGCCGTGCTCCGCGGCGACATCGTTCAAGGTCTCGAGCAGCTCCACGGGACCGAGCGGCACGTGGTCCACCGAAACCGGCGTGCCTTCCTCGAAGCCGATCTGCACCACGACGGGCTCCGCGGGGGCGTCGAGCGGGCTCTTGGTCATGACGAAGATGTGTTCCGGTGCTTCGTGGGCGGGGTCTTCGAGGATGCCCCCTTCGTGGGAGCAATGCCACAGGTTCCGGTCGGTCGAGTACGGCTTCTCGAGCGTCGCCTGGACCGGAATGCCTTTCGCCTTGACGTAGGCGATCAGGTCCTCGCGACCCTGGAAGGTCCATTCGCGCCACGGGGCGATCACCTGCAGCTCCGGCGCGAGGGCGGCGTAGGTCAACTCGAAGCGGACCTGGTCGTTGCCCTTGCCGGTGCAGCCGTGGGCGACGGCCTGGGCGCCGATCCGCTGCGCCAGGGCGACCTGGTGAGCCGCGGTCACCGGCCGCGCCATGGCAGTGCCCAAGAGGTAGGTGCGCGCGTACACTGCCCCGGCACGGAGCGTGCGGAAGACGAAGTCCCGCACGAACTCCTCGCGGAGGTCCTCGATCACGCAGTCCATCGCGCCGGAGCGCTTCGCCTTTTCGACCAGCCCCGCGAGCTCCCCCGCCCCCTGTCCCACGTCGGCGGCGAAGCACACCACCCGGGCGCGATGCTGCTCGCGCAGCCAGGGTACGATCGCGGACGTGTCGAGCCCGCCCGAATACGCCAGCACCACCAACGGCCCCATGTCGCGCTCCTCGTGTGTTTATGCAGTCGGATGCATAAACATACACGTCGTGGAGCGGCTGTCAACGACCCCCGAGCCTAGCGCCCGCGCCCTGGCGCGCCGATCTTTTTGGTCCCGATGAACCGGCGAGAATTGCTCCGTGTGCTCGGCGCCAGCGCGCTCCTGCCGGCGCTGCCGGGCCGTTCCGCCGAGCGCCTCGGCGCGGCTGGCCGGCGCATCCACGCGCAAGCCCGGAGTCGCGGGCTCCAGGTGCTCGATCCGCATCAAAGCGAGACGGTCGCCACGATCGCCGAGCTGATCATCCCCACGACCGACACGCCCGGCGCCCGGGCGGCCCAGGTGCACCGCTTCATCGATCTGCTGCTCGCCGAATGGGCGCCGGACGACGACCGGAAGCAGTTTCTCGACGGACTGGCCGACGTGGACGCGCGTGCGCGCACCGCCTACGGCACGGATTTCATCAGCGCAACCGCGGCGCAACGCGAGGCGATCCTGACTGCGCTCGACGCCGACCTCCGGACGCGGCAGGAGGCGAAACAGGATACCTGGAAGCTGTTCTTCCAGCGGATGAAGTTCCTCACGGTGTACGGCTACTGCACCTCCGAAGTCGGCGCCACGGCCGAGCTGCACTACGAGGTGATCCCGGGCTCCTACGACGGGTGCACGGACTTGAGGCGGATGAGCGCCGGCCCCGGGGATTTCTGATGGCGGCGCCCAGCTTCGACGCCATCGTCGTCGGCTCCGGGATCTCGGGCGGGTGGGCCGCGAAGGAGCTGTGCGAGCGCGGGCTCAAGACGCTCGTGCTCGAGGCCGGCCGGCCGATCGATCCCGCCCGGGACTACGTCGAGCACGTGCCGCCGTGGGCGATGAAGTTCCGCGGCTTCGGCGACCGCAAGGCGCTCGAGCGCGATCAGTTCATCCAGCGCCACTGCTACGCCTGCAACGAGTACAGCGGCAAGTTCTTCGTGAACGACCGGGAGAACCCGTACAGCTTCGATCCCGACAAGCCGTTCCACTGGATCCGTGGGCGCCAGGTCGGCGGCCGGTCCCTCATGTGGGGGCGGCAGGTGTACCGCTGGAGCGATCTCGACTTCGAGGCGAATGCGCGCGACGGCTTCGGCGTGGATTGGCCGATCCGCTACGCCGACATCGCGCCGTGGTACGACCACGTCGAGGAGTTCATCGGGATCTCGGGCGAGGCGCTCGGTCTCCCCCAGCTCCCCGACGGCAAGTTCCTCCCGCCGATGGCGCTGAACTGCGCCGAGCAGGTCGTGCGCGAGGGCGTCGCGAAGCGCTTCGCCCCGGAGCGGGTCGTGACGATCGGCCGCGTCGCCATCCTCACGGCGCCGCACGGCGGGCGCGCGGCGTGCCACTACTGCGGGCCGTGCGAGCGCGGCTGCATCACGCACTCGTACTTCAACAGCATCGGCGTGACGCTCCCGGCGGCGCGCGCCACGGGCCGGCTCACGCTGCGCCCCTACAGCGTGGTCGAGAGCGTCTTGTACGACGAGCGGCGCGACCGGGCCACCGGTGTGCGCGTCATCGACGCGCAGACCCACCAGGCGCTCGAGTTCCACGCGCGCGTCGTCTTCCTGTGCGCCTCGACGCTCGAGTCGACCCGCATCCTCCTCAACTCGAAGACCCGCCGCTTCCCCGCCGGGCTCGCGAACGCGAGCGGTGCGCTCGGCAAGAACCTCATGGACCACATCATGGGCGGCGGGGCGGCGGGGATGATCCCGGGCATGGAAGACCGCGGCGTCCACGGGCACCGGCCCAACGGGATCTATGTGCCCCGATTCCGCAACGTGAAGACGCCGCACCCCGACCTGCTGCGCGGGTACGGGTTTCAGGGCGGCGCCGATCGCGCGGGGTGGGGCCGCATGGCGTCGCAGCCCGGGTTCGGCGTCGAGCTCAAACGCGGCCTGCACACAGCCGGGCCCTGGCACTTCTCGTTCTACGGCTTCGGGGAATGCCTGCCCCGCCCGACCAACTTCGTGGAGATCGACTCGGAGAAGGTCGACGCCTGGGGGGTTCCGGCGCTGCGGATCCACTGCGCGTGGAGCGACAACGAGCGCAAGCTGCTGCACGACATGTCGGTCACCGGGGCGGAGATGCTGGAGGCCGCGGGGGCGCGCGACATCCACTCCTTCACGGACGACAATCCACCGGGTCTCACGATCCACGAAATGGGCACCGCGCGGATGGGGCGCGACCCGAAGACGTCGGTCCTGAACGCCCACAACCAGTGCCACGACGTGAAAAACGTGTTCGTCACCGACGGCGCCTGCATGGCGTCGACGGCATGTCAAAATCCGTCCATCACGTACATGGCGCTCACGGCGCGGGCGGCGGCATACGCAGTGGAAGCGATGAAACGGAACGAACTGTAAGGCCCCAGAGATCAGGGGTCAGGGACCAGGGAGGAAAGCAACGATGACCAGTCGACGCGACTTCACGAAAACGCTCGGTGCCGCGGCCATGGGGTTTGCCGTTCGCCCCCTGGCCACGAGTCCCCAGCCCCTCGCCCTTACGCGCAAACTCGACCGCGTCGGGCTCCAGCTGTACACGGTGCGGCACGAGATGGAGAAGGATGTCGCAGCGACGATCGCCAAGGTGGCCGCCGCCGGCTATCAGGAAGTCGAGTTCGCGGGCTACTTCGGGAAGTCCCCGGCCGACGTGAAGGCCCTGCTCGATCACCACGGCCTGACGGCGCCGTCGGCGCACATCCCATCGCTCGCGCCCGACCAGTGGCGCGCGTCGCTCGACGCGGCGAAGGCGATCGGCCACCAATACGTCGTGGTGCCGTGGATTCCCGCGGAGGCGCGCAAGACCCTGGATGGCTTCAAGCGGGTCGCCCAGGACTTCAACCGCGCGGCGGCCCAAGCCCACGACGCGGGCTTGCAGTTCGCCTACCACAACCACGACTTCGAATTCGTGCCCACGGAGGGCCGCCTGCCCTACGACGTCCTGCTCGAGACGACCGACCCCAAGCTCGTCCAGTTCGAGATGGACCTCTACTGGATCACCAAGGGCGGCCAGGATCCCCTCACCTACTTCGCGCGCTGGCCCGGCCGGATCCCGCTGGTGCACGTCAAGGACTCAGGGGGGCCGCCCGACCATAAGATGATGGACGTCGGCGCGGGGACGATCGACTGGAAGAAGATCTTCGCACGGGAAGACCAGGCCGGGATCCGGCATGCCTTCGTCGAGCACGATCAGCCGACCGACGCGTTCGCCTCCATCAAGGCGAGCTGCGACTACCTGAAGCGGCTGGAGTTCTGATGCGGCGGCGCGACGCGGTGCGCCTGCTGGGAGCGGCCGCCCTGGGTCCCCAGGCTGAAGCCTGGGCTCGGCACGACGCTGCCCTTAAGGGCAGTGCATCGCCGAGCCCACGCTTCAGCGTGGGAAGACTGAAACAGTCGGCGTGCCGCTGGCCCTATCGGGCGATCCCGCTCCCCGAATTCTGTCGCGCCGCGGCGAAGATCGGCCTGGCGGGGATCGACCTGCTCGGCGCCGACGAGTGGCAGCAGGTGCGCGACTGCGGGCTCGTCTGCTCGATGGGCTATCCCGTGAGCCGCCGGGACTTCATCGCCACGGGGTTCAACGACCGGGCGAACCACGCGATGCTGCTGCGGGAGCTCGAGGCCACGATTCCGGAGGCGGCGCGCCACGGCGTCCCGAACGTCATCACGATGTTCGGCAACCGCCGCGGCAAGAGCGACGCGGAGGCGATCGACAACTGCGTCGCCGGACTGAATCAGATCAAGGCGCTGGCCGAGGCGCAGGGCGTGACGGTGTGCCTCGAGCTGCTGAACAGCAAGGTGGACCACGCGGATTACCAGGGAGACCACACCGCGTTCGGAGTCGCCGTGATGAAGGCGGTCAACTCGCCGCGCGTCAAGCTGCTGTACGACATCTATCACATGCAGATCATGGAAGGCGACGTGATCCGCACGATCCGCGACAACCGGGAGTACATCGCCCACTTCCATACGGGGGGGGTGCCCGGCCGCCACGAGCTGGACGGCACGCAGGAGCTGAACTGGCACGCCGTCGCGGCGGCCATCGCCGACACGGGCTTCCAGGGTTTCGTGGCGCACGAGTTCACTCCCACCCGCGATCCGCTCACGTCGCTCTCTGAGGCGGTCGCGGTGTGCACTGTTTGAAAGGGAGGCACCGGCATGACGCTGGTCCGGCAAGCGAAGCAGTACGACGTGTGCATCATCGGCTCCGGCGCCGGCGGCGGCATGGCCGCCCATGCGCTCACCCAGGCGGGCGCCGACGTGATCGTGCTCGAGGCGGGCGTCCCGTGGGACAACGCCAAGGACTCGGCGATGCTGACGTGGCCGTACGAGTCGCCGCGGCGCGGCAAGTCCACCAAGGAGCGGCCGTTCGGCGAGTTCGACGCGTGCATCGGGGGCTGGGAGATCGACGGTGAGCCGTACACCCGGGCGGCCGGCACCGAGTTCAACTGGTGGCGGGCCCGCATGGTGGGGGGCCGCACCAATCACTGGGGCCGCATCTCGCTGCGCTTCGGGCCGTACGACTTCAAGCGCAAGAGCCGGGACGGGCTGGGCGACGACTGGCCGATCTCCTACGAGGACGTCGCGCCTTACTATGACAAGATCGACCGGCTGATCGGGGTGTTCGGCAGCAAGGAGAACCTCCCGAACGAGCCCAACGGAGTGTTCCAGCCGCCACCGATGCCTCGCTGCCACGAGCTCCTGGTCAAGCAGGCCGCCGACAAGCTCCACGTCACCTGCATTCCCGCGCGGCTCTCGATCCTCACGCGGCCCTTGAACGGCCGGGCCGCGTGTCACTACTGCGGCCAATGCAACCGCGGCTGCCGTGTGAACGCGAACTTCACCTCCACCAACGTACTGATCGCCCCGGCGCTCGCCACGGGCAAGCTCACCCTCGTGACCAATGCGATGGCGCGCGAGGTGACGGTGGACAAGAACGGCCGCGCCTCGGGCGTGGCGTACGTCGACAAGACGACCGGAACGGACCAGCACGTGCGCGCCAAGATCGTGGTGCTGGCCGCCAGCGCCTTCGAGTCCGCGCGGCTGCTGTTCAACTCCCGGTCGGCACGCTTCCCCAACGGTCTCGCGAACGCGAGCGGCACGGTCGGCAAGTACATCACCGACACGACCGGGACGGACGTCGGAGGATTCATTCCCAAAATGATGGACCACGTGCCGCACAACCACGACGGCGTGGGCGGCATGCACCTCTACATGCCGTGGTGGCTGGAGGACGCGAAGCTCGATTTCCCGCGCGGCTACCACATCGAGGTGTGGGGCGGGACCCACCAACCCGGCTACGGGTTCATGGGCGGGATCCACCGCTATCCTCCCGGTGGCGGCTACGGCAGGCAGCTCAAGGACGACTACCGCCGCTATTACGGCGCCACGATCGGCTTCTCGGGCCGCGGCGAGATGATCCCGAACGACGACACCTACTGCGAGCTCGACCCGCGCCTGGTGGACCGGTGGGGCATCCCGGTGCTGCGCTTCCACTGGAAGTGGTCGGACCACGAGTACAAGCAGGTGAAGCACATGCAGGAGACGTTCCGCGCGCTCATCGCGGAGATGGGCGGCGAGGTGTTCTCCCCCATGCCCACGGCGGAGCGGGGCTACGGCATCGCGGCGGGCGGCACCATCATCCACGAGCTCGGCGGCCTGCGCATGGGCGACGACCCGAAGACCTCGGTGCTCAACCGCTGGTGCCAGGCGCACGACTGCAAGAACCTGTTCGTGACCGACGGCGGGCCGTTCGTATCGCAGGCGGACAAGAACCCGACCTGGACGATTCTCGCCATATCCCTGCGGACGAGCGAGCATATCACGGACCTGATGAAACGGGGAGAGTTGTGAACGATTGCGGATTGCGGATTGCCGATTGCGGATTGGCAATGCCGAGCTCGACACGTCAAATCCGCAATCCGAAATCCGCAATCCGAAATGGGGGAAGGAATGGATAGACGCTCGGCAGTCACCCTGCTCGCCGTGGCTCCGGTCACCGCGGCGTTCCGCTGGGCTCCGGAGTCGGTGCGCGAAGCGGCGGCGCTGGCGCGCCAGGCGCTCGAGCACGGCGCGCCGTACGCGCCGAAGAGCTTCACCGCCCACGAATGGGACACGGTGCGCCTGCTGGTCGATCTCATCATTCCCAAGGACGAGCGCTCGGGGAGCGCCACCGATGCCGGCGTCCCGGAGTTCATGGACTTCATGCTCGGGGACGATCCCGAGCTGCAGACGCCGATTCGCGGCGGTCTGGCCTGGCTCGATCACGCGTGCGACGACCGCTACGGCAAGACGTTCGTCACCTGCACCGACGCCGAGCGGACCGCGCTGCTCGACGACGTCGCGTGGCCCAAGAAGGCGAAGCGCGAGCACGCGGCGGGCGTCGCCTTCTTCAACAGCTTCCGCGATCTCACGGCTGCGGGGTTCTTCTCGAGCAAACTGGGCGTGCAAGACCTGCGCTACATCGGCAACACGTTCCTCGCCGAGTGGAAAGGCTGCCCGCCCGAAGCGCTCGCGAAACTCGGGGTGTCCTACGGGGCATGAGGCCGGGGAAGGGGAAAAGGCCGGGGAAGGGGGAAGGGCAGACGTAATGACAGCTCGTCGACTCGGCGTCGGGTTCATCGGGAGCGGCTTCAACGCGCGGTTCCACCTGCACGCTTTCCAGGCGGTGCGCGACGCGGACGTGCGCGGGGTGTGGAGCCCGACGCGGCAGCGCGCCGAGGAGACGGCCGCCCTGGCGCGCCAGCTCGACCTCGGGTCTACGAACGCCTACCGCTCCATCGCCGAGATGGTGGCGGACCCGGAGATCGACGCCGTGTGGCTGTGCGGCCGGAACGACGCGCGCATCGAGAACGTGGAAGAGATCACCGATGCGGTGGTGCGCGGCAAAGCAGAGCTCAAGGGGATCGCGTGCGAGAAACCGCTGGCGCGCAACCTCGCCGAGGCACAGCGCGTCGCCGAGCTCGTGACGCAGGCCGGGATTGCCCACGGCTACCTCGAGAACCAGGCGTTCGCCCCGGCCGTCGCGCACGGACGGGCCATCATCTGGAGCCGCGGCGCGGCGCTGACCGGCCGCCCCTACCTCGCCCGTGCCGCCGAGGAGCACAGCGGGCCCCACACGCCGTGGTTCTGGCAGGGACAGCTGCAGGGCGGCGGCGTGCTCAACGACATGATGTGCCATTCCGCGCTGGTGGTGCGTCACCTGCTGACCAAGCCGGGGGCGCCGCTCTCGACGGTGCGCCCGGTGCACGTGACCGGGCACATCGCGAGCCTGAAGTGGAGTCTCCCCGAGTACGCGAAGCGGCTGCAGCAGCGGATGGGCCAAGAGGTGGACTATACCAAGCGCCCGTCGGAGGACTTCGCCAGCCTCATGATCGAGTTCGAGACGGACGACGGCGCGACCGTGCTGGGAGAGGCGACGACGTCGTGGAGCTTCGTGGGCGCGGGGCTGCGCCTCTCGGCCGAGCTGCTCGGTCCCGAATACTCGATGTCGTGGAACACGCTGGACAGCCCGCTCAAGCTCTTCTTCAGCCGCGAGGTGAAGGGCAAGGCCGGTGAGGACCTGGTCGAGAAGCAGAACGCCGAGATCGGCTTGATGCCCGTGGTGGCGAGCGAGCCGGCCGCCTACGGCTACGAAGCCGAGGACCGGCATTTCGTGAGAGTGTTCCTGGGCTGCGCGCAGCCCGAGCTGACGTTCGACGACGGCGTCGAGGTGGTGAAGCTGCTGATGACGGCCTACATGAGCGCCGAGCAGGGGAAGACGCTGGCCTTTCCCCCGGACGGCTTGGAGCAATTCGTGCCGGCGGTGGCGAGGGGGACATGGAAACCATGAACCAATTGCGGATTGTGGATTGCGGATTGCGGATTGGAAAAGCGGCCGTCAAATCCGCAATCCGAAATCCGCAATCCGCAATCGCGTCAGTGGCGCTCCTGGCGCTGGTGTGCGGTCCCGCGCGCTCGCCCGCCCAGCAATGGCCCGTCCACTCCCTCGACCGCCCCCGTCCCCCGGTCATCGACCCGGGCCCCGAGCGACCCCCGGTGCCGCCGCCCTCCGACGCGATCGTGCTGTTCGACGGCCGGGATCTCGGGGCGTGGCAGTCGCAAGACAGCACCCCCGCGAAATGGGTCGTGCGGAACGGGTACGTCGAGGTCGCGCCCCACACCGGCGTGATCATGACGAAGCGCGGCTTCGGTGACTTCCAGCTGCACGTCGAGTGGGCCGCGCCCACGCCGCCCAAAGGCGAGAGTCAGGAGCGCGGCAACAGCGGCGTCTTCCTGATGGGCCACTACGAGATTCAGGTGCTGGACACCTACCACAACGACACCTACGCCGATGGTCAGGCCGCGGCGGTGTACGGGCAGACGCCCCCGCTCGTCAACGCGTGCCGTCCCCCCGGCCAGTGGCAGGCGTACGACATCGTGTTTCACCGGCCGCACTTCGCGGCCGACGGCTCGGTGCGGGACTCCGCCCGCGTCACCGTATTCCACAACGGGGTCCTCGCGCAGGACAACACGGTCATCACGGGCTGGACGGTGCACGGGAGCCGGGCCCATTACCAGCCGCACCCGGACAAACTGCCGCTCGTGCTGCAGGATCACGGCAATCCGGTCCGCTATCGCGACATCTGGGTGCGCGAGCTCGGCGGCTCGCCTTAGCACGACGCCAACCCATGATCACGCTCTCGACCCTGCTCCTGGTCCTGGCCGCGGACTCCGCGATTTCCGTCATCCCCCGCCCGGTGCATGTCACACCCGGACCGGGGGCGTTCGTCGTGACTGGCACGACGGTGATCGTCACCGACCGCGCCACGCGCCCGCTGGGCGAGCTGCTGGGCGATTACCTCTTCCCGGCCAGCGGCCTGCGGCTCGCCGTCCGCGCGGCGGCGCCGGCCGGCGCGCGCGTGATCACGCTCCGGCTCGACCCGGCGCTGACGGGCCTCGGCGCGGAGGGGTACCGGCTGGACGTCACACCGGGTCGCATCACGATCCGCGCGCCGCAGCCGGCAGGGGCGTTCTACGCGGTCCAGACCCTGCGCCAGCTGCTCCCGGCGGCCATCTTCCGCCAGGCGCGGGTGCCGACCGCCGTCTGGACGATTCCCGCCGTATCCATCGAGGACTTCCCGCGGTTCCGGTGGAGGGGCATACACCTGGACGTGGCGCGCCACTTCATGCCGAAGGAGTTCGTGAAGAAGCTCGTCGATCTCGCCGCGCTCCATAAGCTCAACCGGGTGCACCTGCACCTCACCGACGACCAGGGCTGGCGGATTGAGATCCGCCAGTACCCACGGCTCACCCAGGTAGGCGCGTGGCGGCGTCAGACGATCATCGGGCACCCCGACCGTGACTCGACCAAGTGGCGCTTCGACGGCCAGCCGCATGGCGGCTTTTACACCCAGGACGACATCGCGGAGCTGGTCGCGTATGCGCAGGCCCGGTTCGTCACGCTCGTGCCGGAGATCGAGATGCCGGGCCATTCCCAGGCGGCAATCGCCTCGTATCCCGAGCTGGGCAACAAGCCCGACACACTTCCCGTCTGGACGGCCTGGGGTGTGGACGAAAACATCCTCAACCCGTCAGACGCGACGATCCGGTTCGAGCAAAACGTCCTCACCGAGGTGATGGCCCTGTTCCCCGGGCGCTGGATCCACATCGGCGGCGACGAGGCGCCCAAGACCCAATGGAAGGCGAGCCCGCTCGCGCAGGCCAGGATCCGCGAGCTCGGTCTCAAAGACGAGGACGAGCTGCAGAGCTACTTCACGCGCCGCATGGATGAGTTCCTCACGGCGCACGGTCGCTCGCTCGTGGGCTGGGACGAGATCCTCGAGGGCGGTCTCGCGCCCAACGCGGTCGTCATGTCGTGGCGCGGGATAGACGGCGGCATCGCGGCCGCGCGCGCCGGGCACGACGTGGTGATGACACCCGGGTCGCATACCTACTTCGACTACTATCAGTCCGCCGACACGACTACCGAGCCACTGGCGATCGGGGGGTTTCTGCCGCTCGACACGGTGTACGCCTACGAGCCGGTCCCGGCGGCCCTGACGCCGGACGAAGCGCGCCACGTGCTGGGCGCGCAGGGCCAGCTGTGGACCGAATACATCCCCGACCCGAAACGGGCGGAGTACATGGCGTTCCCGCGGGCGTGCGCGCTCGCGGAGGTGCTGTGGACGCCGCGCGAGGCAAAGAGTTACCCGGACTTCCTGGCACGGCTCGCCACGCATCTCGCGCGGCTCGCCGTGCTGGACGTGAATTACCACCCGCTCAAGAACTAGAGCCCTCGACACCAGGGAGAAGGCTTCCGTGCACTCGCGTCTCGCCAAGCCATTGCTCGCCGTGCTGCTCATCGCCCCGGTCGTGGCGCCGGGTCCGGGCCGCGCCGCCCGGGCCGCCCGGGCCGCCCTCGACAACGGGCTCGCACGTACGCCCCCGATGGGGTGGAACAGCTGGAACCATTTCGGCTGCAACGTGAGCGAGCAGCTGATCAAGGAGGCGGCGGACGCGATCGTGGCCAGCGGCATGCGCGACGCCGGCTACCGCTACGTGGTGATCGACGACTGCTGGGAGGTGGCGCGCGACGCCGCCGGTGCCTTGGTCGCCGACTCGGCCCGCTTCCCGCACGGCATCAAGGCGCTGGCGGATTACGTCCACGCCAAAGGACTGGGGTTCGGGATCTACACCGACGCGGGGACCAACACGTGTCAGCGCCGGCCCGGGACCTACGGTCACGAGGAGCAGGATGCGCGCACGTTCGCCGCCTGGGGCGTGGACTACGTCAAGGAGGACTGGTGTCACGCGGAGGGGCTCGACGCGCCCACGCAGTACGCCAAGTTCCGCGACGCCCTCGCCAAAGCGGGCCGGCCGATCGTCTTCAGCATCTGCGAATGGGGGTCGAATGAGCCATGGGCGTGGGCGCCCCAGATCGGCAACCTGTGGCGGACCACCGGCGACATCCGGGACAAGTGGTCGTCCATGCTCTCCCTGCTCGATCTCTCGTCGCAGCACGCCAGCGTCGCGCGGCCGGGCGCGTGGAACGACCCCGACATGCTCGAGGTGGGGAACGGCGGCATGACGGACGACGAGTACCGCGCCCACTTCAGCCTGTGGGCCATCATGGCCGCGCCGCTCATGGCCGGGAACGACGTGCGGGCCATGTCCCCCGCCACGCGCGACATCCTGACGAACGCCGAGGTGATCAGCGTGGATCAGGACTCGCTCGGGGTGCAGGGGATGCTCGTGCGGGAAGGACCGCCCGAGCTCCAGGCGTGGGCGAAGCCGCTGAAGGACGGCGCGCGCGCGGTGGCGCTGCTCAACCGGGGGGACACGGCGGCCAAGATCACCGCGCGCTTCGACCGGCTCGGGCTGCACACCGATTCCGCGACCGTGCGAGACCTGTGGGCGCGGGCCGATCGAGGTGCGTTCAAGCGCGAGTACGCCGCGACGGTGGCGGCACACGGCGTGGCCATGCTGCGCGTCACGCCGATCCGAGCGAAGTAGTCCCGCGGGACCCTGGGAGACCGTCGCATGACGACGCTGCACTGGATCGATTACGCCATCATGCTGCTGTACTTCGCGTTCGTGCTCGGCATCGGCGCGATGCTGCGGCGCTACGTGCACACGAGCGAGGACTTCTTCCTCTCGGGCCGCTCGATCCCCGCCTGGGTGACCGGTCTCGCGTTCATCTCGGCGAACCTGGGCGCACAGGAAGTGATCGGGATGGGTGCCTCGGGCGCCAAGTACGGGATCGCGACGAGTCACTTTTACTGGGTGGGCGCGATCCCGGCCATGGTGTTCGTGGGGCTCTTCATGATGCCGTTCTACTACGGCTCGCGCGCCCGGTCCGTCCCCGAATATCTGAAGCTGCGGTTCGACGAGAAGACGCGGGCGGTGAACGCCGTCTCGTTCGCCGTCATGACGGTGTTCTCGTCCGGCATCTCGCTGTATGCGATGGGGAAGCTGCTCAATCTGCTGCTGGGATGGAGCTTCGACGCCAGCATCCTCGTCGCGGGGG
>Ga0209471_1000124_pt1 | contig 57802 bp, 63 predicted proteins | sample GraSoiAngelo_128_FD_185885 | JGI IMG/M metagenome (GOLD analysis project Ga0209471, IMG submission 185885) | Grasslands soil microbial communities from the Angelo Coastal Reserve, California, USA - 14_0927_12_20cm (SPAdes) (version 2) | ecosystem: Environmental > Terrestrial > Soil > Grasslands ... | reverse complement strand
TGCGCACCCAGCCGTCGAGCTTGTCGAGCTGCATGCCCGGACACACCTGCCCGAGGAAGATTTCACGTGCTTCTTCGGTCGGAGGCTGGCGCCAGAAGAACTCGGTGGCAAGCACCATCCCACCCGGCCGGCAGACCCGGACCAATTCCTTTGCGGCGCGCTGACGGTCGACGAACATCGTCACGGCCTCGGCGATCACCCGGTCGAAGGTGCTGTCCGCGAATCGCAGCGCGAGAATGTCGCCTTGGTCGACTTCGATCTCCCGCCCAAGGCCAACCCTCTGGACGTTGCGCCGGGCTCGCTCAAGCATGATCGGTGAGATGTCGATTGCGGTGACGGCGGCTCCGAACCGACGTGCCATCTGGATCGCGGTGGTCCCGACACCGCAGCCGACATCGAGTGCCTTCTGGCCATCCTGCAAGCGGGCCAGGTCGAAGAGTTCCTCGGTCGAGCGACGGCCACCTGGATGGATTACACGCTTTCCAAGCACCGCCATAAAGGCGTACGGATCCAGCGAGTTAACGTCGATTTTTGGACGGGATAGCGTCGTTGCCATCTCAAGACCTCCTTTCCGCCATGGCGATCACTGGAAGGCCTGCGGCCTTCCACTCCGGCAATCCATCTTCGAGCCGTCGGGCACGAAACCCGGCCTGTTGGAGAATACGAACGGCCTTGTGGGCGAAGGCGCAGTAGGGGCCGCGGCAGTAGGCCACCACTTCTTTGTCGCGGGGCAGTTCGCGCAGCCGTCGGCGGAGTTCAGCAAGGGGGATCGAGATTGCGGGCGGCAGATGACCGGCCGCGAACTCTTCCGCAGGTCGGACATCGAGGACGACGACGTCTTCTCCCCGCTTCAACCGCCGGAGTAACTCCACTCGCGTGACCGGCTCCAGGCTGTCGCGGGCGCCGAGATATGCGTCGGCCAGCTGGCTGATCTCCGCCCGGTGCTGGGCAGCCACGCTACGCAGGTTGCGCCACATGTCGAACACCTCCGCATCCCGAAGCTCGTAGTAGATTCGAGTTCCGTCACGCCGCCGGCGGACAAGGCCGACCTCACGCAGAACCTGCAGGTGCTGACTGGCATTTGCGACGGAAAGGCCAGTCTCAGCCGCCAGGCGCTCCACCGTGCGCTCGCCATTGGCAAGGACGTCAACGATCTCGAGCCGCCGGCCGTTCGCCAACGCTCGTGCGAGGCGAGCGAACTCGTCAAAGAGGGCGGCCTTGGCTATTCGACTGTCCGGTTCGCGCGAGCCCTCGCTTGGCTGCGGCATGTTCAACTCCTCGATAGACAGCGGCCCTACGTGCTTCTCAAGTCTTTAATCGATTACTTGAATACTAGAGGCGCCAGGCCGAGCTGTCAAGAACGGTTCGGATCGCACAGCAGATTTCCCGTTCACAAGTGACGTTCGACCATCGACCCGTAACCGTCGCGGCCACGAGCGGCGCAGGGTTGCCCACATCGGAAGCGGCCGAACGCTGGGCATTCCCCCTGCGGGCTGTAGACCGATAATCCGGGAATGAGCGATTGCTGTTCACCGAAGGGCTACCGCTCGATCTTCAGCGAGAAGAGAGCGCACGCTGAGGCCCGTCGCTATCGCCGCCGCGGCCTCGATCGGACGTCCCAGCGCATCGCCGAGCTTTTGACGCAGCAGGGCATCGCCGGCCGCACGCTGCTCGAAGTGGGCGGCGGCATTGGCGCCATCCAGATCGAACTTCTCAGAGCGGGGATCACCCGTGCGGTGAACATCGAGTTGACCCCTACCTATGAGGAGGCTGCTCAGGGCCTGCTGCGCGAGGCCGGACTTGAGGATCGCGTTGAGCGCAGGGTTATGGACTTCGCTGAGGCCACGGGCGAGGTAGAGGCCGCGGACATCGTAATCATGAACCGCGTCATCTGTTGTTACCCCGACATGCCCAAGCTGGCCGGCGCCGCCGCCGACCACACACGAGAAGTCCTCGTGGTGAGCTTCCCCAAGGAGCGTTGGTGGACCAAGGCGGTGATAGGCCTGGGGGACTTCGCACTCCGCGTAGCGCGCCGGCAGTTTCAGATCTTCCTCCACCCGCCCGACAAGATCGTCGCCACGGCGGAACGCCACGGGCTGAAGACAGTCTCCACCCAGATAAGCTTCTTCTGGGAAGTCGCCAGTCTGCGTAGGACCACCGCGGCACCGGCAAAATAGACGCTCCAGGCTATAGGGCCGACACCCGAAAATCGATCCGCCCACGTGGCGCCACGCGACCCCTCAAAGATGCACGCACCAATGGCCGTAAGCGGCGGATTTCAGCTCGGTTTACTGTAGCCAATTCTCAACCCGATGGAATTAACAGCACTCAATGGTGGCGTTACGAATACATTGGGGCTGAATTCAATTGCCGCCTGATTTGAAACAGCGGTTCACTGACCCTTAACGGCGCTTCGTGGCCAGCACAACGGAGCCCTGACGGCGAGCGCGGCGATGATTTGCGGTTTGACGCAAGAAAATCACGAGGGCACGTCCCGTGGTCGGCAAAAAAAACTAAGGGTCGCCAACAACAACAATGCGGCTCCCTATATTTGGTTCTGGTGGGAGTGCTTGGATGACGAAATCCGGCAGTAAGGTGGCGGGGATCGTATCGCTGGGGCTGCTCGTGATGGTGGGCCTACTGGCGGTGGCTACCTATTACTGGGTGCAGATTCCCTTCCTGAAGTTCGCGCTTGCGGTTGGCGAGTGCAAGTTCGGGCCGCCCCTCGCTGAGGTTTACATCCCCGGGCGATTGCACCTCATCGATCGCTGCCGAGCGGTGAGCGGCATCGTGGATTGCCTCAAACTCGAGCCCGATGGCGATTACCATGTGCGCCTGAGGATGGACCCTCAACCCGCGAGGTGTTCTTTTCAGAACCAATAATGCTGACGCCGGAGGCTTTATCGATCCTCGGCTGCCCGTCGTTGGAGACCACATCACTGCGACAGGGCCCTATGTCGTCGACACCAACAGCCTGCACCGCATCCTTTACCAGGGACGGGCCGCGGAAAACTGGGCTGAAATTCACCCGGCATGGGCAGTGAGGGTTGACGAGCCGGCCGGATCAGGCCAGCCAAACCTGTTTGGTCCGGAATTTGGAGAATCAGGCTGACTCAATTCATGGGCGCGGCCGGGTCGCACCGCGCCCGTCGTCCTGTTCGGTGGCCGCGGTCCTTGGATCGCGCACCGTCATCAGCCGGCTGATCGCCAGCAGCAGGGCGATCCACGCCACCCCAAGCGCATACCCGGCAAGGACGTCGGTGAGCCAGTGCGCTCCCAGGTAGACGCGCGAGGCGCCCACTACGAGGGCGACGATGCCTGCGCCGATCCACAGCAGCGCTCGGAGCCGGGCCGAGCGCCCAATCGAGAGCCCGACGGCGAGCAGGCCATAGAAGGACAACAGCTCGGGTCGCGTGGCCGGAACGGAAGGTGGCTCCGCTGTAATGGCCGATCCACTCCAGGCCGAGGGAAGGCGGGCTCGGCCGCTTCCCCTCCACTGTCGCTAGGTGTGGACGAAGACCGTATTGCCGCCGTCTGGCTTCGTGAACTGTCCGCCTGTGCCGAGGATCACTGTGATGCCCTCCTCCTTGCTGGGAGGTGGTGAGCCAAGCACGCAGAAGATCGTCAACACGCCGGTCGCTCCGTTGCTCAGGCTGATGTTCAGCTTTGTCTCGCCCCCGAACAGAATGGACGGCAAGGGCGGAGCCGCCGGGCCGTAGCTGACGAAGCCCAGTACGCCCGTCGCCGTCCACGTCCCGCTCCCGCCACTACTCAGACTGTAGGTTCCGCCTCCACCCGCTGTGTTGCCGGGCCCGGCGGTTAACGTGCCTTGCCCTTTCATGTTGATCGTGCTGCCGTCGGGTGCGATTGCCGTATCAAACGGTGTTGAGGCGCCCACAACCCAGATGTAGGTGTCGTGATTGCCGTTGGCGTCGCTGGCTAGTGCTGAAGTCTGGCCCAACATGAGCCCGATGATCGACGCCCCTAACAGTGTCCACTTCGTTTTCATATTCCCTTCCCTAGCTTCCCCCACGAAGCTTGAATCAAGCTCGCACGTCTTGGTAAACGAACCCGTCCAATAGGCATCCCTCCCGGCCGGTCTGACGATGAACCCCTGTCGAGGCTCGGGCCGGAACTTCCTCCGAGCCGGGGCAGGAGAAACTAGTAACGGTAATACAGCGAATCTGGCCTGTTGTCAATGAGAGCCAAAATGCAACTTCTTGTGGCATCTGGGCAAAGGTCACAGGCGATGGCAAGAACCTACCTGGAGGGTATCCAGAGACAGACCAACCACTGCGAGGATCAACCACCGCCGTGAGTCCTGAGTGTCAGTTGTTGGACGTGCGACCGACGCGTTGACCATCATGGTTTGCCTCCATTTTTTGGAGCCGACGGCCGCGCTTTAAGTGGAGTTATCGCCGGCATCGACTAAGCCTGACACCGAACTCTCTCTGCCGGTTCCCTCAATGGATTCGAGAGGGGTGACTACTTTCGGGTGAGCCGAGAGCTAGCGTCAGGACTTCACCGAGTGGCCGAGCTCATCCATCGGCCGACCGACGGCGCGCGCCGCCCGTCTTGTGACCTTGACACTTCCCCAAATGAGCCTCCACCGCGACGGTACTTTTTGGGTGACCGACGGCTCACCCTTCCGGGGACTCCAGGGCACCCCGCTGATCGAGGTAGACGAGCAAGGCCAGGCTCGGCAGCACGAGCACGACCACCATCAGTGTCACGATCGACAAGAGGATCTCGGTTCCAAGTGGCCCCGCCGCCTGCATGATCGTCAGCTGCCCAGGCAGCAGAAAGGGCGCTTGCCCAAATCCCCACGCGAAGACGAGGGAGCCCACGACCACCACGCTCAAAAGGCGGTACCACCGAAGGATGCCGCGCCACAGCAGGAAACCGACGACCGGTGTCAGGATGACGGTGGCCGCGGCGAACGGTGTTCCCAGACCGGCGAGCATGGCGTTGAAGAGCTGCCGATTCTCGAGTCCGAGGACAATGAGGGCCATCGTTCCGATGACGATCAGCACCACTGTGGCGATCACAGCTCGACGCCGGAAGTAACCGACCATATCCGGCATGCCAAAGCGCCGCGCGTCACCGACAAGGAAGCAGGCACCGATGAACGCTGTCGCGGATAGCGACACCAAACCAAAGGAGATCGACATTGGGTTGATGCAGGCTTGCCAGACCGGGATGTTGGGCTCGCCGACCGCGACCCGACCGGATGCGATGGCACCCAACGCAGCGGCGAAGAAGAAGGGGGCAAGGACCGACGAGACTCCGAACACGATGCCCGTCCGTCGCTCGGCCACTGGCCCGGTGTCGACGTGGCGGAAGGCGAAGAATGCTCCCCGCAGGATCAAGGCCAGTAGGGCCATAGCAAAAAGGGGGTAAAGGCTGGCAAAGACCGACTGGAACAGCAGTGGGAACCCGGCCCAGCAGAGCACGATCGCCAGCACGAGCCAGACGTTGTTGGCCTCCCAGACGGGCGCCATGGCACGATCGATGAGCTGCCGGGCCCTTTCGGCTCTTGGGCCGCGACCGGCGAGAAGATCCCAGATTCCTGCGCCATAGTCCACGCCGCCGGCCACGCTGTAGGCAGTGATCGTCAGCAGCATGACGAGGGCGGTGAAGTTCCCGAGCGCGGTAGTCAACTGGACGAACTCTTTGCACTGCCGCGAATCGTTCGTAGCGCCGCCGCTCCTAATCCGACGAGTGAAAGCAGGATCGCGAGAAAGATGAGGACGATAAATCCGACGATGCCCAGAACGATCGTGGTCGCAATGAAGTGGATGGGGCCGGGATTCCCTCGCCTGGAGCGGCCTGGCGCGGCTTCCCGGACGATCTGTCTCCGCGGACCGTAGGGCACTCCCTCTTCCGGAGCGCTCGGGCCTTCGATCGCATCCTCCTGGCGCCACCGTCGGGCGAGCTTCAATAAGAGGGTGATGGCGACCACCGCGATCATGGCGTAGACGACGATCAGGACCGAGAGCATGCTCCAGACGAAGGCCCCGGGCGCACTCGTCACCGCATCTGATACCCGCATCAGGTTGTAGACGATCCAGGGTTGCCGGCCGACTTCGGTTGTGGCCCAGCCGGTCTCCACCGCCGCGTACGACCCGATGCCGGCGAGCGAAGCGGCTCCATAGAACCAGCGCGACTGGGGAAGCCGGCGTCGGTAGATGAGGATGACGAAATACCAGACCGTGAGTGCCACTCCGGCAGAACCCAGACCCACCATCGCGTCGAACGCGAGATGGGTGATGTTGGCTTCCACGATCGTCGGTCGAGCCGTGGCAGGAACACTGGTCAGACCGGGAGCGACCGCATCCGGCGATAGGCCGATGAGGATGGAGTCGAAGGACGGGATCGAAAGACCGAAATTGACCTGTCCCGAATTATTGAGCAGGCCGCCAATCACCTCCGGGTTGTGGGATTGAGTTTTCCAGGTGACTTCCATGGCCGCGAACTTCGCCGGCTGGTCCGCGACCAGCGCCCGCGCCGATAAGTCGCCGACCACCAGTTCGACCGGCGTGAGTAGGGCGGCGACCGTGAAGGGAATGGCAAAGGCAAGACGCTGGTAGTGATCGCGGCGGCCGCGAAGCCAGGCCACGGCATAGATCGATGCGACGATGAAGCCGGCCGTGATGTAGGTCGCGATCAGAAAGTGCCAGAACTCGTAAGGGAGCGCGCGGGTGAACAAGGCACCCAGCACGTCGACGCTGACCACCGCCCCGGAGGATCCCAGGGTCACGCCGCCGGGGGTATTCATGAACGAGTTCGAGGCGAGCACGCTGACCGTGCCCAGTACGCCCGCGGGCGGAAGCGCCAGCCCGAGCAGGAAGTGGGTTCGCGGCCGGAGCCGCGTCCAGCCATAGAGGTAAATGCCGATAAAGATCGCCTCGAGGAAGAAGGCCAGACCCTCGATGGCGAAGCCCATGCCCAGGGCCGCGCCAAAGCGGCCCATCAACTTGGGCCAGAGAATGCCGAACTCAAAGGAAAGGATGGTGCCGGTTACCGCTCCGACGGCGAATTGCACGGCCATCACAACCGACCAGCGCCGCGCGATCCTGATCGCGACCGGATCCTTCCTGAAAATGCCGATGCCATTCATCACCAGCGTGTAGGTGGGAAGAGCGACGCCGAGTGGAACCAGGATGACGTGGTAGGCGAGCGTGAACGCCATCTGGATGCGGCTCGGCAGCAGGGCCGACTCAGCCGCGAACGCGGCCAGGACGTGCATGGTTCCCTTTAGCGTGACTTCAGGGTGAAGCGGCGTCCGCTGGTCGCAGCCATCGATACGAGCTTACGTCGGAGTCGCTAGCGGATGGCGTCTTCAGTTCGGTCAGCACAGGCACCGTGTTCGTTGCAGGCCAGGTTCAACTTGACGCGCGTGTTCGAAGGCGGCGTAGGATGAAATTCGGCAGGAGCAAGGCCGGTGAAGGAAGGCATCGAGCGGGCCGCGGAAGCGATCCGTGGCTGGCCCGTCATCCGACAGATCGAGGGTGCTGACAGGCTGGGCCTGGGCTCAGCGGTCCGCTCCCGGCACTCCATCGAGCTGAAACCGCGCATCACCGACGCGCGCGTTATCAAATCGGTCTGTCCCTTCTGCGCCGTCGGGTGCGGGCAACGTGTCTTTACCCAGGACGGCGTGGTGACGCAGATCGAAGGCGATCCCGACAGCCCGATCTCGCGCGGTCGGCTGTGTCCGAAGGGCGCCTCCTCCCGAGAGCTGGTCAATGGGCCGCTGCGGGAGTATGCGGTGAAATACCGGGCGCCGCACAGCCGGAGCTGGCGTGAGATATCCCTTGACCAGGCGATGGACATGATCGCCGACCGCGTGATCAAGACCCGGGCCGAGAACTGGGAGCCGAGTGACGAGCAGGGCCGCGTCACCAACCGGACGATGGCGATCGGGTCGTACGGCGGCGCAACCCTCGACAACGAGGAGAACTACCTGATCAAGAAGCTCTTCACCAGTCTCGGCATCGTCCAGATCGAGAACCAGGCCCGTATATGACATAGCGCGACCGTGCCCAGTTTGGGCACTTCATTCGGGCGAGGGGGCGCCACCAACTTCCAGCAGGACCTCGCTAACTCCGACTGCATCGTCATCATGGGCTCGAACATGGCCGAGTGCCATCCGGTCGGCTTCCAGTGGGTGATGGAAGCGAAGCTCCGTGGGGCGACCGTCATTCACATCGATCCGCGATTCACGCGGACCAGCGCCAACGCGAGTCGCCACGTGCCAATCCGGGCCGGCAGTGACATCGCTTTTCTGGGCGGCATCGTCAACTACATCTGCCAGAACGACAACCTGTTCCGGGAGTACGTCGTCGCCTACACCAATGCGGCCACCATCATCAGCGACGACTTCAAGGACACCGAAGATCTGGACGGGCTCTTCTCCGGCTGGGATGCGAAACGCCACAGTTACGATCCGTCCAGCTGGCAGTACAAGGGAATGGACCTGCACGCATCGGCCGGCGACACGGAGGAGCTCGAACCACGAGCAGGGAACGACCGCTTCGGAGGCCATGGTGGGCTGCTCACGCGAGCCATTCCGCCAGACCGGGACCCGACCCTCCAGCATCCGCGCTGCGTCTATCAATTACTGAAGCGTCACTACGCGCGCTATACCCCCGAGCTCGTGGAGACGACGTGCGGGGTCCCAAAGGATGTCTTCCTATCGGTGGCGAGGGCCCTGGTCGAGAATTCCGGCCGCGAGCGGACGTCGGCATTCTGCTACGCCGTCGGCTGGACGCAGCATTCGGTCGGCGTCCAGTACATCCGCACCGCCGCGATCATCCAGCTGCTGCTCGGCAACATGGGCCGCCCCGGTGGCGGCATCATGGCGCTGCGAGGTCACGCCTCCATCCAGGGCTCGACCGATGTCCCCACCCTGTACGACCTCCTTCCTGGATACATCACGATGCCGCACGCCTATCACCACACCAGCCTCGACGCATTCATCGAGCGCGAGTCCGGCTCAACGGGTGGCTGGGGACGGATGAAGGCCTACATGGTCAGCCTGCTCAAGGCCTGGTGGGGGGAGAAGGCGGGACCGGACAACGAGTTCGGCTTCCAGTACCTCCCGCGGATCACCGGCGACCACTCCGCCTACCAGTCGGCGCTGAAGATGCTCGATGGGTCCCTGAAGGGCTACTTCCTCTTCGGCCAGAACCCGGCGGTCGGGTCGGCCAACTCGAAGTTGCATCGCTTCGCCCTGGCCAACCTGGACTGGCTCGTGGTTCGGGACCTGGTCGAGATCGAGAGCGCCGCCTTCTGGTCCAACGGTCCGGAGATCCGGAGCAGCGAGCTGAAAACGGACGACATCAAGACCGAGATCTTCTTGATGCCGGCCGCCGCCCACACGGAAAAGGATGGATCGTTCACCAACACGCAACGTTTGCTGCAGTGGCACCACAAGGCAGTCGAGCCGCGCCGTGATGCTCGCTCCGACTTGTGGTTCACTTACCACCTCGGCCGGATCATCCGAGCGAAGCTCGCGGGGTCGTCCGATGCGAAGGACCGGCCGGTCCTCGACCTCACCTGGGAATATCCGGTCGTCGGCGACACGCAGGACCCGGATGCCGAGGCAGTGTTGAAGGAGATGAACGGCGTCGACGCCAGCGGAAATCCTTTGACGACGTTTGCCGAGCTGAAGGATGACGGCTCTACCGCCTGCGGCGTCTGGATTTACTGCGGCAGCTACGCCCACGGCGAAAATCAGACCGCTCGTCGGAAGCCCGGCACGGAGCAAACGTCCGTCGCCCCCGAATGGGGGTGGGCCTGGCCCGCGAACCGACGCATGCTCTATAACCGCGCGTCGGCGGATCCAAGCGGCAAGCCGTGGTCCGAGCGCAAACGTTACGTATGGTGGGACGACCGGCTGCGCAAGTGGACCGGCAACGATGTGCCCGATTTCACGGCCGACAAGGCGCCCGGCTACGTTCCGCCGGACGGGGCAACGGGTGACGCCGCGCTTCCAGGCGATGCGCCCTTCATCATGCAGGCCGATGGCCGGGGCTGGCTCTTCACGCCCATGGGCCTCAAAGACGGTCCGCTCCCGACGCACTACGAGCCCGACGAGTCGCCGGTGCGCAATCCGCTGTACTCGCAGCAGTCGAATCCGGCGCGGCAGGTCCTCAAGCATCGCCTCAATCCGCGAAATGAAAATGGTGACGGCCACGCTCGATACCCCTTCGTGATGACGACCTACCGGCTCACCGAGCACCACACGGCCGGCGGGATGTCGCGCTTCACCGGCGTCCTCTCGGAGCTGCAGCCCGAGATGTTCTGCGAGGTCAGTCCTGAACTCGCGCGCGAGCGAGGCCTGGTGAACGGCGGCTGGGCAACGATTTCCAGCTCGCGGGCCTCGATCGAGGCCAGGGTCCTGGTCACCGATCGCATGACCCCGGTGCGCGTGCAGGGCAAGATCGTGCACCAGGTCGGCCTCCCCTACCACTGGGGCTTTCAAGGCCTGTCGAAAGGCGATGCCGCGAACGACCTCTACGGGCTGGTGCTCGACCCCAACGTCCATATTCAGGATGACAAGGCCGCCACCTGCGATATCCGGCCTGGGCGTAGGCCGCGCTGATGGCCGTCGTCTCCGGACCTCCTCCTTATCGCGACGCGACAGTGGTGGAGCCGCAGCCTGGTCAGCACGTCGGCTTCTTCACCGACTCGAGCATCTGCATCGGCTGCAAGGCCTGCGAGGTCGCCTGCAAGGAATGGAACCACGTCCCGATCGATGGCCTGAACTTCCTCGGGTCGTCCTACGACAACACCGGCGAACTGGGCGCGAACAGCTGGCGACACGTCGCCTTCATCGAGCAGAACCGCCCGGTCGCCGCGGACGGATCGGGTGGGATGCGCTGGCTTATGAACTCGGACGTGTGCAAGCACTGCGCGCACGCCGCCTGCCTCGAGGTCTGCCCCACCGGCGCGCTGATGCGCACCGAGTTTGGGACAGTGGTGGTGCAGCCGGATGTCTGCAACGGCTGCGGCTACTGCGTCTCGGCCTGCCCCTTCGGCGTGATCGAGCGGCGCGAAGGCGATGGCCGCGCCTTCAAGTGCACGCTCTGCTACGACCGGCTCAAGGGACATATGCAGCCGGCGTGTGCTCAGGCCTGCCCCACCCAGTCGATCCAGTTCGGTCCAATCGACGATCTCCGGGTCCGCGCCCGCCGCCGTCTTGCCGATCTGCACCAGCAGGGCATGGCCGAGGCACGGCTGTACGGCGTCGACGAGAGCGACAACGAGGTGGGCGGGCTGAACGCGTTCTTCCTCCTCCTGGACGAACCCGAGGTCTACGGATTGCCGACTCATCCGGTCACGACGACGCGCGACCTCCCGCAGATGTGGCGAACGGCTGCGGTGGCCGCCGGGATGCTCGCGCTGGGCGTCCTCGCTGCTTTCGGCAGGCGTCGATGAGCAGCTACTACGGTCGACCCATTCTCAAACAGCCCATCTGGGGTCCTGCGGTCGCGGCGTACTTCTTTACGGGCGGCCTCGCCGGAATGTCCGGAGCGCTCAGCTTCATGGCACGGGCTCGCGGGAACCGCGCGCTCGCCAAAAGCGCATTGATGACGTCCGTTGCGGGACTGGGGGTTAGCCTACCCCTCCTCGTCGTGGACCTCGGAAAACCGGAGCGGTTCCTCAACATGCTGCGCGTCGTGAAACCAACCTCCCCGATGAGCATCGGCAGCTGGATCCTGAGCGGGTTCAGCGCGGCGACCGGCCTGGCGGTGGCCAGCGAGGTAGCCGAGGCCATCCGGCCGCAAGGTCGGCTGCTTCCGCTCGGTTTCATCCGACCGGTCGGCCTCGTGGCTCAGGGTGCGTCAGCGCTGCTCGGCACCGGAGTCGCGACCTACACCGCGGTGCTTGTCAGCGACACGGCAGTCCCCGCCTGGCATGAGGGCCGCCGGGAAATGCCCTTCATCTTCGCTGGCAGCGCCTCGGCGAGCGCCGGCGGCGCCGCAGCCATTCTCACGCCAACCGCTGATGCGGGTCCGGCCCGACGCCTGGCGGTCGGTGGCGCGCTCATCGAGGTCGCCGCGAGTGAGCTCATGAAGCGGCGTTTGGGCCCTGCCGTCAGGCCGTACGAAGCAGGAACCGTCAAGGTTCTCGATCAGGTTTCGACCGGCCTTAGCCTCGGGGGTGCCGCACTGCTGGCGACGCTCGGACGTCGGCGCCCGCCTGCAATCGTGGGTGGAGCTATGTTGCTGGCCGGCTCGCTATGTAAGCGCTTCGCTATTTTTCGAGCCGGCTTCGAGTCCGCCCGGCAAACGAGCGGCGAGGCACCGGAAGGCCCGATGCCGACGAGCCCACCGCCCGTTGAGACACTGCGTGTTCAACCAGTCTCAAGCCGCCGCCCTGGCGCCAAGGCTGCGGCGACGAAAACCGAGGAGGTCGGCCCGCAGGCCACTCCCGAATCTAAGTAGCCCGTGTGGAGGGGCCGTACTTTATCGGCCACAATGGGGCCCCCGGGTGGAAAATTTCAGGCACCGGTTATCAGTAGCCACCGTTGTAGCCGCCAGATGGAATTCCTCGGACTCAATGGACATCCCTGGAATACATGCACCACGCAATTCGCGAGCTGAATTTAATTGCCGTCTGATTTGTAATCAGCGGGTCAGCGGTTCGAATCCGCTCGTCGGCCGGCCATTTCCGAATACGAATCACGTTGCCGTAAGGGCCTTGCTTGATTAAGGAGTCGCTAGACTAGTTACGAAGTTACCTATCCATCGCCGCTGTTTGTCAGCACGGAGAAGGGGAGCTCGGGCGCTTGCCCCCCGCCCCCGCGCAAGGAGGGAGCTATGAGCTACGCCAGGCAGATGCTGGAAACCTATCCACGTGAGTTAAACGTCGACCCCGGCGTGCTGGCGGCCACCATCGACGCGCTCAACGACTGCGCCCAGGCCTGCGCGGCCGACGCCGATGCCGACTTGAGCGAGCCGAACGTCGGCGAGCTAGTCAAGTGCATCCGGCTGTGCTTGGAGTGCACTGACGTCTGCGGCGCTACTGTCGGAGTCCTCAGCCGCCAGGGCGAGTACGACGCCAACGTCGCCAAGCCGCTCCTGGAGGCCTGCATGGCCACCTGCAAGAGCTGCGGCGACGAGTGCGAGCAGCATGCCCGGATGCACGAGCACTGCCGAGTGTGCACCGAGGCCTGCCGGCGCTGCGAGCGGGCCTGCCGTGAGCTCCTGGCCGCCATGAAACTCCCGGCCGCTGTGAATTAGCACGAGCGCCTTGGCGAAGCCCGCCAGCATATAACCGACCGCCAGCTCCGTTCGGATCACGCGCACGGAGGCCAGAACAGGTTCCGCTGGATGGTACGCATGGTCCACGTGGCTGACCAGATGGCCCGCCGCAGCTAACATTTGGGCAGCCGTGTAGGAGGATGCGACATGTTGACATCAGAAGACGTCCGTCGCTTCCAGGAGCGACTCAAGGCGGAGCGCGATGCCATCGAGTCGCGCATCGCAGCAAACAAATCGGGCATTCAGGAAACGGTCCAGGACGAGTCCGGAGTCGGCGACTCGGGTGACGAAGCAAGTCTCCTTTACGATCGGGAATTTGAGATCGACGAAAATGCCCTCGACCGCAAAGCGCTGGCGCAGGTTAACCGGGCCCTCGCACGTATCGATGAGGGGACCTTCGGAGTCAGCGAAGTCTCCGGCAAGCCCATTCCAATTGAGCGCTTAGAGGCAGTCCCCTACGCGACAACCCTGATCGATGAGCGCCCGCCTGACTTCGATTAGGATCGCGAAACTTGGAAGATCCTGCGTGATGGGCTGATATCCAGCCGTTCTCCGCTGCAGATTTGTGCGATCACTCTCGCCAAACCTCCGGGTCGAGGGGTGCTTCCGGGCCGTATTACTGCCCGCGTTTTCTGTAGCCACCAATGGAGCCACGCCAATGAAAAAGACGGGACTCAATGGAAGCCTTGCGAATACATGAAAGCGAAAATCGACTGCTGAATTCAATTGCCGCCTGATTTGTAACAGCGGGTCGGCGATTCGAATCCGCGCGGCGGCCCCGCATCTCGAGTACGAATCCGCGCCGTTACGACTTTCCGCGAGACGCGCGCCGAACGCGAGCGGGTTCGGCGCCGCGAGCAAACTGTCGCATCATGGGCCGTGCGATCGATCAGCTTTCGAGAAGCCACCATGGCCGCACGCAACCTAGTATGAGAGTAGTTCCCATCAATACATATACGGGAGGGACCGTCCAATGAATGACACGGAGAAATCCGCCAAGCGCACCACCGCGACCAAGAAGAAAGCCGAGGCATTCACGGCCGAGGAACGATCCGCGATCAAAGAGCGGGTCAAGGAGACGAAGGCGGACAAGGTGGACGGGGAAAGCGACTTGCTTGGGAAGATCGCCGAGATGTCGGAACCGGATCGCGCCATGGGCAAGCGGCTCCATGCTGTCATCAAGGCCAGCGTGCCAGCCCTCTCGCCGACAACTTGGTACGGCATGCCCGCGTATGCCAAGGACGGCAAGGTCATCTGCTTCTTCCAACCTGCGCAGAAGTTTAAGACGAGGTACGCGACCTTCGGCTTCAGCGACAAGGCTCACCTCGACGAGGGGACCATGTGGCCGAACGCCTACGCTCTGACGAAGTTGACCGCCGCCGACGAAGCAAGGATCGGCGCGCTCGTGAAGAAAGCGGCGAGATAAAGACGGGCCCCAACAGACCAGACCGATCAGGAATCGAGAAGCGGCGGTCGCTGAGCCGCACCTAACATGTCCTCAATGGACGTCACGATTCACGCGAGCTTCCTCCCCCACAACGACCCAGACGCCGCCCTCGCCTTCTATCGCGACGCCGGACGGCGCCCACGCGTGGACCGTGACCGAGGACTTTGCCGATGAGGCACTCTTCATTTCCATCGCGGTTTTTTCGATCACGGCGACGATTGACGGGGTTGGGTGGGTTCGCGCAGTCGGCCTGGTGGTTGCCGCCATTTCCCTGCTGCGCGTCGTGCTGACGCTTTTTGGAGTGGCGGCGCTTGACGCCCTTGCGCCGATTTCATTTCTGATTGTTATCGTGATCCTGAGTGTTCGCATTCTCATGGGACTGAGCCAGCGAATGCCCGCCAGCACCCCGTATTCGTAGTCGTCTCCAAGCGGATGGAAAAGCCCCTTGCACGGCCGTTCTTCATTCGCAATCTCGATGCCGGCAAGTTGCTGGAGACCTTCCTCGTGTCGGCGGTGGCGGCCTTCCTCGGGGTGCGCTTCTTCCTCGGTGTGACCGGGTACCCGCGCCTCGGCGGCGGCGGCCTCCATATCGCGCACATGCTGTGGGGAGGCGCACTGATGGTGGCGGGAGTCCTCCTGTTGCTGAGTTACCTCGGGCAGCGGGTCCGGAGGGCCGCGGCAGTCGTGGCCGGGCTCGGATTCGGCCTCTTCATCGACGAGCTGGGCAAGTTCATCACGAGCGATAACAACTACTTCTATCGGCCCGCCATCGCGCTGATTTATGTCGTTTTCGTGCTGCTCTTTCTCTGGTGGCGCTCACTGGAGCGGCGCCGGGAATGGGATGAGCAAACGTACCTCGCCAATGCTCTGATGCTGCTCCAGGACGCCTCGCTGCATGACCTCGATCCAACCGAGAAGTACTACCTGATTCGGTGGCTGCGCCAGAGTGGGGTCGCGGGCACAAACCTGCTCGGAAATATCGAGGAGGTGGTGGCCGCGCGGCGGCCGGACCTGCCGCGGAGAAGTGCTCTCGGGGTTCGGTTGCGATGGATCCAGAGGCGCGTCGAGGGCGTCCTTCGTTCGGGCTGGACGGGTCGCATCGCCATCGCCGTGTTGTTGATCAGACTGCTGGCGGCGATTACGGCCAGCCTGGCTCTTGTCTATGCGCCGAACGCCACGGGACCCGGAGAAACCGTCGATCTGCCGCTACTCCTGGCCTCGGCCGTTTCGGGCGGGTTAACTCTCGTCGGCGTCGTCTATCTGATCCTGCGCTCGCGGGCGCACGCATTGCGCTGGTTCAGGCGCTCCATTCTCGCGTCGATCTTCCTGACGGACCTGTTCACGTTCTATTACCAGCAGCTCGGCGCGGTCGCCGATCTGGCGGTCGACCTCATTCTGCTGGCGGTCTTCGAGGCGCTGCTGGAAGGCGAGCACCGGCGCGCCGGACGCGTTGAGGCGACCGCCGGCTAACTCTTCCAGCCTGTGACGCATGGCCCGGGCTTGCGAGCCGCCTGATTTGTAGCCGTCGTACTCTTTTCCAGTAGCGTGGGGAATTCGAAGGCTAGGAGGCCTAGGATGACCACCTCGATCGATCCATCACAACTTCCACTGGGTCGACCCCCGCCGGTCGACGACGGTGCCGCAGTTCACGTCCAGGGTTCGCTCGTTCCCGATGTCCACCTGCGCTCCACTAACGGTTCGCTGGTGTCGCTGGCGCGGCTGGGAAAAGGTCGTGCGGTCGTGTATGCCTATCCGCGAACCGGCCGGCCCGGCGAGCCCGAGCTGACAGACGATTGGGATTTGATCCCTGGCGCCCGAGGGGAAGAACTTGTCGCCCGACTGCACCTACCATTCCCCGTGCTGTCCGATGCGGATCTCGCGGCTGACGCAGGCCATGCGGTTGCCCACCTTCCGAGCAGCCGGTCAGACGCTGCGGCGCCGGCTGACACTCGTTATCCGAGACGGCCGAGTGGAGCATGTTTGGTACCCCGTCTTTCCACCCGATCGTCATGCAGGAGAAGTCCTCCAATGGTTGTTGACGGCTGAGATATGAGACTTACGAATGACGACAAGCCGCTGGAGTAGGGCTCCGATGAATTCGGCCCACAGACGGAGTCTTCATCTTCGGCACCAAATTTCCATCGAACACAAAAGGAGCAACCCATGAAGACCGATTGGACCACTGACGTAAAGGGCACCGGCCAGTACGCCGACGTCAACGGCATGAAGCTCTACTACGAGACGCACGGAGCGGGGCGCCCAATGATCCTCCTGCACGGCGGCCTCGGGTCGGGCGAGATGTTCGGGCCAGTTCTACCGGAGCTCGCAGCGCGCCATCAGGTCGTCACCGTCGATCTCCAGGGACATGGCCGCACCGCTGACATCGATCGGCCGATCGACATCAAGCTCATGGCCGACGACATCGCCGCACTGATCGATCACCTCGAGCTGGCCAGCCCCGATGTCGTGGGCGTCTCGCTCGGTGGTGGCGTGGCGCTGCAGACCGCGGTGAAGTATCCGAAGAAGGTCCGCCGGCTCGTCGCCGTGTCAGCGAACATCCGTCCCGACGCGATCCCTGCGGAAATGCGGGCCCAGCAGAGCCAGGTGAATGCGGCGGCCGTCGAGTTCATGAAAGATACGCCGATGTACCAGCTGTACCAGAAGGTCGCGCCGCGCCCTCAAGACTTCCCACGGCTACTCGACAAGATCGGGGCATCGATGGCGAAACCCTTCGACTTCACGGAAGACGTCCGCGGCCTCCAGGTGCCGACGCTCATCGTCGCGGCGGATGCCGACATGGCGCCGCCGAGCCACTACGTGGAGATGTTCAAATTGCTCGATGGCGGCCTCAGAGACGGCGGTTGGATGGGCGAGGGCCGGCCCAAGGGCGGGCACGCGCTCGCGATCCTGCCTGGCCTGACCCACTACAACATCTTCGTATCGCCACTCTTCGCCGCGGTCATCCTCGCCTTTCTCGAATAGCATTCGACTTCGGCGCGACGTCGGCGACCCGGCGGCGCCCTCCTGCGGATAGGGACGGTCTGACTAAGATCAGTCGTATTGTCAAGGAGGTACGACGATGAGCGAATGGACGAGCGATGAACTAAGCAAGATCGGAGCGGCCGAAGAGGTACAGATCACGTCCCGCCGGCGCGACGGCACGCTGCGCAAGCCAGTAACGGTCTGGGCGGTCCGCGACGGCAATAGCCTCTACGTCCGCTCCGTTACAGGGCCGAACGGTGCCTGGTTTCGTGGCGTCCAGGATTCGCACCAAGGTCGGGTCCGGGCCGGAGGCCTCGAGAAGGACGCTACGTTCGTTGACGCCAACCGCGATATCGACGATACGGTCGATGCTGCCTATCGGGCCAAATACCGGCGCTACGCTGGAAATATCCTCAACAGCGTGCTGACGCCGCAGGCGCGATCGGCGACGATCAAGCTCGTGCCGCGCTAGATACGGTCGTTGTTCAGATGTCTGGGCACGAAAAAACGGCGGCCCGCCCGTTATCGCGAGAGGGCCTCCTCGGTCTGGAAAATCTCTCGGATCTCGAAGATCCCGCCATCGAAGGGTGCACGCTTCAGCCACTCGACGGCTTCGTCCATTGAGCGCACCTGCCACAGCCAGTAGCCGCCCACTAGCTCCTTGGCTTCTGCGAACGGCCCGTCGATCACGGTCCGCTTCCTGCCGTCGAATCGAACGCGTTTCCCCTTCGAGCTTGGGTAGAGGCGGCCAGCTGCGACGACCACCCCTGCCTTGACCAGCTCGTCGTTGTAGTTCTGGAACTCGGCGAGAGTCTCCGGCGACGGGGGCCTCACGCCATCACTCTGTTCGCCTTCCTTAGCGAGAACGAGAACTTGCATCTCCGTCTCCTCCTATTTTGGATCTGATCCGCCGCTTTGGCCCGGACTCGGGGCCCTTATTCATACATCGAACGACAAGTGTCATTTTCGACATTGGTCGTCAGCCCACCTCGGTCGAGCTGACGCTGCGGGCTGGAGCGAGCTTAATTACGGCGCGACCAAAGTCCGGCGCCGATGTGTATAGTCTCCCCCGGGAAACGTCTCTCCGGTCCGTATGAAGATTGGGATTAGATCGGTTTCAGCACCGACGAGGTCATTACTCTCACGGGGTGGCCTGATCGGGGTGATGCTGCTGATGGTGTTCCTGCTCGGGCACCCGGCGGCGCCTCAGCATGAGTTGCTGGTGCAGTCGGCATCCTTCACACGCTTGCCGATCTCCGACGCGCTGTCGCAGCGAATCCCGCGGCGGCTTAGCCAGCAGTGGATGCCACCCCCATCCGCGCCGCCCCGGGCCATCGCAGCCCTGGTGCGGACGACGGCACGAGGAACGCCCGCGCCGCACGTCGCCGTCGGGACGGGCCAGTGGGGCTTGATCAACCAGGACCGCCAGGCCGCCGGTCTCGCTCCACTGCTGTGGAGCCCGTGTCTGGCAAACGTCGCGACCGGACAGGCGGCGCGGATGGCGGCGCAGGGCTACATCTCTCATGCGAACGGTCGTATCCTCGACCTCGGCTGTCACCTGGGCCTCCGAGCTAGCGAGAGCATCGGGTTCCAGGGAGGCGGGATCAATGACGCTGCGATGAACGCGTGGTTCATGGGCGATGCGCCGCATCGGGCCAACATCCTGGGGCCCTACCAGTACGTTGGCGTGGCCTGGGTGTTGGCACCCAACGGCAGCGCCTATCTTGCCGTCGAGTTCGGTTAGTCCAGCGCGACGCCGGCGCAACTACTCAGCGCTTAAAGTCTCCGTGGCACTCGCCCAGGCGAACCACTGCTGGATCAGGCCGCGAAGGCCGTCGACATCGAATGCCACGGCATTGTCCAGGTCGGGCATGCGATAGCAGAGGCGGACGTGCCCAGGATCCGGGGCGACGGCGACAAACACCGTGTCCCCCTGGCGAGTCAGCGCCCCCAGAATTCGCCTCTCCCCCGCATTGAACTCGGCCAGGTCATTGGTCCCCTTGAGGTAAAGAAAGCGTCCGTTCAGCTGCAAGACCCGGACCGAGCTGATGACGAGATCTTCCGCCCCCTCCGGGACAATTGAGTTATCTTGCGCCAGCCAATCGAACGAGCCTGATTGCTCAGCCTGAGGGTCAACCATCTCTACATCTATAACGGCGCATGGCGTTGGGCTCTTTCGCGCCTCTTATTTGGCAGAACCGATGAGTTTCGCTGCCGACGACTGTCATAGAGGCAGAACCATGATCAATGAAGACCTCGCGAAGACAATCGATGGCGATGTCCTCGCCCCCGGAGACCCTGGCTATGACGCGGCGCGCGCGGTTTGGAACGCGATGGTCGACCGACGGCCGCGCCTGATCGCTCGCTGCCACAACGTCGCGGACGTGCGCGCCGCGGTTCGCGCCGCCCGCGAGCTCAACCTCGAGATCGGCGTCCGTTGCGGCGGACACAGCGTGCTCGGCCTGGGAATCCCCGATGACGGGCTGATGATCGATCTCACTCCGATGGGAGCCGTCCGTGTCGATCCGATGCAGAAGCGCGCGTGGGTCCAGGGCGGCGCACTCTTAGGGGCGCTCGACCGAGCGACGCAGCGACATGAGTTGGCCACGACGGCCGGCAACGTTTCGCATACGGGCGTCGGTGGCCTCACCCTCGGCGGTGGCATGGGGTGGCTGGCCCGACAGCATGGGCTTTCCTGCGACAACGTCGTGGCGTTCGAGATGGTCACCGCCGACGGTGAGATCGTCCACGCGAGCCAGACCGAGAACGCCGATCTCTACTGGGGACTTCGTGGCGGCGGTGGCAACTTCGGCGTCGTCACCGAATTCGAATTCCAGCTGCATGAGGTTCCGAGCGCCGCGCTCGTTACCACGGTTTCCTTTCCCATCGACGCGGCTGGCTCCGTGCTTCGCACCTGGCGAGACCTGAGCGTACAGGCGCCCCGCCAGGCGACGTTTACCGCGAGCCTGCCGGGCGAAGAGAACGTAGTCACGGTGGGGTTCGTATGGGTCGGCCATCCAGCGGCCGGGCGGCCACTCCCAAACATGAAGTCCCTCGGCAAGCCCTTGACCGAATCTGTGGTCGAGATGTCCTACGTCGACCTCCAGCGGATCGATGACAGCCCGCAGGGACATGCCTTTCGTCGATACATGAAGGGCCATTACCTTCGCGAACTATCCGACGAAGCGATCGAGGCACTGGTGCTGAGCCGCACCGAAGGACCGGCCGGTGGTCGTCCAAGCGTCGGATTCCAGGCGTATGGCGGCGCGATCGCCGAGGTACCCGAGCAGGACACCGCGTTCACCTTCCGAGAGACCGCCTTCGAGTACGTCGCTTCGAGCCGCTGGACTGACGCGGCCGAAGACGCCAGTCGAATCGCGCACGCACGGCGTACGGCGGCGGCTCTCGATCCCTTTGCGCGTGGCCAGTACGTCAATACGCTCAGCGACGAAGGCGCCGAAGGGGTCCGTCGCGCCTATCCGCCGGATAAGCTGGCGCGGCTGACCGCGGTCAAAGACAAATATGACCCGGAGAACGTATTCCATCTCAACAACAACATTCGTCCCTCAGATCATCGCCGGGCCTAGCGATCGACGCCGATCAGGTGGGACGTCCGCGATGGCGGGTCAGAAAGCTCCCTGGCCTGTGTGTCGAAGGTGGCGTCGCGGCCGGTGATGCGGTAGCGATGCTGGCGCAAATGCTCCTCCCAAGACGGCATGGTGAACATCTCGACAAACTTGTGGCCCTTTTCGCCCACGCGGAACAGTCCCCACCAGGTCGCGCCGGTCCGCATTCGGGAGCGACGCAGGTGCGACATGATCTCGAAGAACGCGTCTTCCTTTGCGCTCGCGATGCTGTAGACGTTTTCGATTACGACGGGTCCGCCGTCGGGTTGAGGTTCGATGGCCAGCTCGGGCTCCGGCCAGGGTGAAACCGTGCGGCTGTCGATCTGACCAGTGTCAAAGAACGGCCAGAACCTGAAGCTGGCGACGCCGACGAGCAGGGCTAAGGTGGCGATGAGGAATGCTGGCACGACACCCACGACATCAGCCAGCCCGCCCCAGAGCACCGCACCAATGGCCTGGGCGCCGAAGAGAAACATCTGGAATACGGACAGTCCTCGCGCGCGAATCCAGGCCGGGAGAAAAAGCTCGAGACGCGAGTTCACGACGGAGAGCACCACCATCCATCCAGCTCCGGCGGGAAGGAGTAAGAGCACCGCGGCTACGGTGCTTGGCACGATGACGAGCAGGGCTAACGCCACTGCATAAACCGCGCCAGAGGCCGCCACCAGGACCTGATCGGAGAAGCGGTGATGGAGTCGCGACAGTATGAGCACGCCGATGACCGCGCCGATTCCAACCGCGCCGAGGAGGAGGCCATACCCGGCAGCACCAAGGGCGAGCCGTTGGGTGGCGACCAGCGGAAGTAACGCCCAGAGGACACTGGCAGGCAGGACGAAGACGACGGTTCGAAGAAGAACGCGGCGGGTGATACGCGAGTTGAGCACATAACGGCCGCCGGCCCGCAGGGCAGAAACGAAGTGCTCAGGGAGTTCCGGCGTGAGCCCGGCCTTTGGACGCCAGGCAGCCACGACCAGTCCGAAGAAGATAAAGGTCAGAGCATTGAGGGCAAACACGAACGCGACGCCCTGTAGTGCGATGAGCAGTCCGGCGAGCGCCGGCCCAACCACCCTGGCCAGATTGAGGCTGATGCTGCCGAGCTCCGCCGCTGCCGTCTGATCGCGGGCCGGGGCAAGATCAAGCGTCAATGACTGATACGCCGGGTTCGAGAGGACGGAGGAGAAGCCAAGCACGAACGTCAGGATCAGCAGCAGGGCGGGCGGAATCTGTCCGGCGAAGGTGAGAACGGCCAGGGCGACCGCCACGGCGGCCATGCCCAGCTGCACCACGATCAGCAGCCGGCGACGGTCGAAGATGTCGGCGAGCACCCCGCCCACCAGGCCAAACAGCGTGTCAGGCAGCATGTCGGCTGTCGTCACCAGGGCGACGAGAACCGCGGCGTGCGCCTGGTTGACGAGCAGCCATTGCGCCCCCACGGTCTGCATGTATCCACCGACGTTGCTGACCAGGACGGCGATCCAGAGCGCGCGGAACACGGCGAAGCGCATGGGTGCCCAGGTCGAAATAGCCCCGGCCGGCTCAGCCATCTACCGATGCTGGCATCCGGAGTGTGATCACGAATCCCCAATGCCGGTCACGAAAGACCCGTACTTTTGGGTGATCAGCCCCGGCTCGAATCCGCTCGTCGGCTGACCAGCTCGACTCGGCGTGCCGGTCCCGAGTTGATTGGATCTCGACGATAGCCCGTGCTTGGCGCTGGCTTGATCCAGGCGCGGAGCAGCAGGAAGCGTACGGTCGTCGCGACAAGGTTCGCAATTACCAGCGCGACCAGCTCCAGCATCAAGCTCGCGCCCGGAACCAAGACGTGCACAGCCGTGATGGTGAACGTCGTGAGGCCGAGCGCAATACCAAAAGCGGCGAGGCCGCTTAGATGATCCCGGGTGGCTGTCCCATTGCGATGGGCCAAAAACGTGAACCTCCGGTTGGCGGCGGTGTTCGCGATGGCCGTTAACACCAGGCTGGCAGCGTTGGCGATCGTGGCCGGCAACGCGAGGCGCAGGGAGCTGTAGCACGCAACGTAGGCGAGGGTGCTCAGGATGCCGATCGCGGCGAAACTCCGCAGCTGGCGCGAAAGCCGCCAAATCCCGCGCAAGTCCTCGATGGCCGTGGCCACCACGTCGACGCGTGAATCCGGGTCGTCGGTCCAGTCGACCGGAACTTCGTAGATGCGCAGGCCAGCTCGCTGCGCCTGCACCAGCAGCTCCGTATCGAAGAACCACTCCTGGTTCTCCACCAGCGGCAGCAGGCTCAGTACCGCGTCGGCGCGGGCCGCCTTGAAACCACATTGGGCGTCGCGCACCCGCGTGCCGAGGACGAGGTGAAGGAGCAGGTTGTATCCGCGCGAAATCAGCTCGCGTTTCGGCCCCCGGTTAACTCGGGCGCCGGGCGCGAGGCGGCTCCCAATGGCGACGTCGCTGTGCCCGGAAATGAGCGGCGCGACGAGCGGAAGTAAGCCGTCAAGGTCGGTAGAGAGATCGACGTCCATGTAGGCGACGATCGCCGCGTCACTCTCCTCCCACGCGTGTCGGATGGCGCGCCCCCGACCCTTGGATGCGAGGCGCGTGGCGCGAACACCGCGCAACTCGAGCACCAGCCGCTGAGCGATCGCCCAGGTCGCATCGGTGCTCGCGTTGTCAACGACGGTGATCCGCGCCTCAAAAGGAAATTGGTGGTCGAGGTATCGCCGCAGCCGGCGAACACTCCGCTCGAGGTCGCGCTCCTCGTTGTAGACGGGGACCGCGATATCAACGAGCGGAGCGACTACAGGGCTGGTGGCGAGGACCGCCAGGTTTTGCGCCATGCCCCCATGGTGCGCCGGAAATCCTGTCGGTTCCGTTACTGACCGTTAAGAACTTCGTGAGATCGGTCGTCACCTTTCTGCAAGGCTCGGTCGTGCAGTCTTGACCTCAACAAATGGAAAACACGCGGCCCCTCCCCACCTATCGACCGACTCCGACGTCGTCACGGATTCGGCGCGCGGTCTCCTCGCTAATGCGCGGCCGGGTCCAGGATCCGGCTTGGGTCCGGCCCGCTCAATTCGGTCTGCTTGGAACTACCGCCCTGCTCTATCTCTGGAACCTCGCGGCCTCCGGCTGGGCCAACGCCTATTACTCCGCCGCCGTCATGGCCGGAACCAAGAGCTGGGCTGCGTTCTTCTTCGGCTCGCTCGACGCCTCCAACTTCATCACCGTCGACAAGGCGCCCGCGTCCCTCTGGGTCATGGAAATCTCGGCGCGCCTCTTCGGGTTCAACGCCTGGAGCGTGCTGGCGCCGCAGGCATTAGAGGGGGTCGCGACGGTTGCCATCGTCTATCTCGCGGTCCGCCGTTGGTTCGGACCGGCTGCCGGGCTCCTCGCCGGCGCGGTCGTCGCACTAACGCCGGTCGCCGGCCTGATGTTCCGATTCAACAACCCTGACGCCCTTCTGGTGCTCCTCATCACCGCCGCCAGCTATGCCACGCTGCGCGCGATTGAAAATGGCCGGACGCGCTGGTTGGTGCTGGCGGGCGCGCTGATTGGCGGCGGATTCCTGGCCAAGGAACTGCAGGCCTTCATCATCATTCCGGTGCTCGCGGGTGTTTATCTCCTCGCCGGCCCGCCGGCGCTCGGCCGCCGGATCGGTCAAGTGCTCGCCGCCGCGGCGGCCGTGATCGTCAGCTCGGGCTGGTGGATCGCCGCGGTCGAACTGATCCCGAGTGCGTCGCGACCCTACATTGGCGGGTCGCAGAACAACGACTTGATCAGTTTGATCTTTGGCTATAACGGCTTCGGGCGGCTGACCGGCAACGAATCGGGAAGCGTCGGCGGCTTGGGCGCCCTTGGATCGCGTTGGGGCTTGACGGGCTGGAATCGCCTCTTCAACCCCCAATTCGGTGGCCAGATCTCATGGCTGATTCCGGGAGCGGTCATCCTTCTCGGTGCGTCGCTGCTCCTGACGTGGCGCCATCCGCGAACCGACATGGTTCGGTCGGCTTTCCTCATTTGGGGCGGCGGCCTGCTGCTCACGGGCGCCGTCTTCAGCTTCGCCCAGGGCATCATCCATCCGTATTACACGGTCGCGCTGGCACCTGCAATTGGCGCGCTGGTTGGCATGGGCAGTGTCTATCTGTGGCAGCGCCGCTCAGAATTGGTCGCACGATTGGCGCTCGGTGGCGCGGTTGCCGCGACCGCGATCTGGGGCTACGTGCTGCTTGATCGTTCTGCGACGTTCGTTCCTGAGTTGCGCACCGCCGTGCTCGTCATCGGTCTGATCGCCGCGGTATTGATCATTGCCGTGTCGGGCGCGTCACGGAAAGCCGTCCTGACGATCGCCGCGGCCGCCCTGATGGCAGTGCTTGCCGGCCCGGCCGCGTACACGTTCAATACGGTTGCGACGGCTCACACGGGCGCGATCCCGTCCGCTGGTCCAGCGGTTGCTGCCGCAGGCGGACCGGTCGGCGGCGGGCGAATCGGCCCACCCGCTGGGGGCGGACTCGGGGGTGGCTTCGGCGGCGGCTTGCGAGGACCGAATTCAGCCTTTGGCGGCGGCGGTAATCCCGGTGGACCTGCTAGCCCCGGCGGTGGCGGGCTCCTGGACAGCACCAACCCGGCGGCCGCCCTTGTAAGCCTGCTGCAAGCCAATGCGAGTCATTACACCTGGGTTGCGGCAACGGACAGGGCCAATAGCGCGGCGGGCTACGAGCTCGCGACCGGCGATCCGGTCATGGCCATCGGTGGCTTCAATGGGACTGACCCGGCGCCGACCCTGGCGCGGTTCCAGCAGTACGTTCATGACGGGAAGATCCACTACTTCATCGGTGGCGGCAGTGGACCCGGATCAGCAGGTACCAGCAGTAGCACAGCCTCCCAGATCAGCGCGTGGGTTCAGCAGAACTTCACCGCGACGATGGTCGGAGGCATCACAGTCTATGACCTCACGACGCCGATTGCTGCCTGACGCATAAGGCGGGATCGCCGATAATGTGCCCACCAGAGTGACAGTTACCGGCCCGACTGCTGCGCCGAGTCTGGCCCTTCAAGTCGAAGATCTCCACGTCAGCTACGGCCCGAAGCGGGCAGTCGATGGCGTGTCCCTCGACATTAACGAAGGGGAGATCTTTGGACTACTTGGCCCGAATGGAGCTGGGAAGACGAGCACGCTCAGCGCGATTGAAGGTCTGTTGCGACCCGACTCCGGCTCGATCCGAATCGGCGATGTCGATGCCGGAACAAATCCCACCGCAGCGAAAGCGCGGATGGGCGTCCAGCTGCAGTCGACCAGCTTCCAATCCGATCTCACGATCCGCGAGATCGTCAGGCTCTACGCGGGCCTCTACGGCGTATCGCTTTCACGGGGCGAAATCGGCGACCTCCTCGCCGACGTCCACCTCGGGGAGGAAGCGGCAAAGCGCTTCAGCCAGCTGTCGGGCGGACAGCAAAAACGCGTCTCCCTGCTGATTGCCACCATCCACGATCCGCCACTCGTGCTCCTCGATGAACCGACCGCCGGCCTGGATCCGCAAGCTCGGCGGCAGCTATGGGATCGGATCGAGCGGCTGCGCGACGCGGGCAGGAGCATCCTCCTGACGACGCACTCCATGGAAGAGGCACAGGCCGTCTGTCATCGTGTGGCGATCATCGATCGTGGCAAGCTCCTGACGGTCGATACACCGGCTGGCCTCATCGAGAAGCACAAGGACGACCCCCGCGTGCGCAAGGTCGCCCATGGCCAGGTCACCCTCGAGGACGTCTTCATCGGACTAACCGGAAGCGAGCTCCGCGATTGAGATGAGCAGCCAGCCGAGCGCCCCACTCATCCACCCTCCGACGTTGTCAGGCATCCTCAGAGCCCTGCTTCAGGCGGACCTCACGGTTCAGTTGCGGAACGGGCGCGCATTGTTGCTGACGTTCTTTCCGCCGCTCGCCGTGCTCTATGGCCTGTTCACCGCCAAACGCGGCGCTCAACTCGGCAGCCCGATCGTCAAGGTGTCGTTAGCTCTCACGCTAGGCATCGCGTTGATCGCCATCCTTGGCTACACCGCGTCCGTGGCCAGGGACCGCGAACTGGGTGTTTTCCAGCGCCTCCGGGTCACGCCGGCTCCGACCTGGACCATCATGGTCAGCCAGTTGGCGGTCCAGATCCTCTCCATGCTCGTGATGACGGTAGTGGTTCTTATCGCCGCCGCAGTCGTCGAGAAGGTCACACTGGATCCGGCCGCCTACCTTCTGACGCTCGCGATGGTGATCGTTAGCTCGGCCGTCTTCCTCGGCGTGGGACAGGCTTTGGTCGGGCTTATCAAATCCGTGGATACCGTCAACGCCGTGGGGCGGCTCAGCTTCCTGCCGCTCGTCGCGCTCGGCCTTTTCGGTCATTCCGACATCTTCGGAACGACGTTCGAGACCATTTCGCGATGGTCACCCGGCGGGGCGGTGGCGACGTTGCTCTCGGGCGCTATGAACCCGGCTGCCTGGAGCGCGGAAACCTGGTGGGCTTTTATGGCGAGCGTCGTTTATTCAGTCGTCTTCGCTGGGGTTGGCATCCGGTGGTTTCAGTGGAGCACGCGCTAAAGACCAGCTGAACCGGGGGGTCGAGGGGGTGATGCCCCCCTCGACTTGCGGCCTAGGACGCGACGCGGGCGCGTCCGACTTCAGGCGCAAACCCGAAGTAAGTGAGCACGGCGCCGGTCACCAGATGGATGACGACGTCAAACCCCCCGATCGGGACCAGTCCGAGTGGGTTCTGGACAAACAAGCCGAGCACGCCCAGGAGCAACAAGATGATCCCAAAGATCTTCAAGTACGTGCGAGCGCTCGCCAGGCTCGCGGCGGCGGCGATGCCGGCAATGCCGATAACCAGGTGGACGAGGTTGTGGACGAGGTTGATCGGTACCAACCCGAGCAGGTTGTTCGGCGTCTGCGTGTACGTTCCGCCCACGAACGGGAGGAACCCGAGGATGGCGACGGCCAGGTAAACAACGCCGAATACCATGGCGACGGTTTGTGGTGTCGATCGGTTTCCAAACATGATAGGTACCTCAGATGAATGACGGACGGTTGGCAAGTCGTCAGCCGAGTTGATTAGGGGCGGATCGCCTCCACGCGCTGGCGGCCACGCTCGGCCAAGCCTTCGACGCTCTGGGTCGCGCTCTCCAGCGGACGGTTGGCCATCCCGTGCTGGGTTTCCTGCTGCTGCAGGCCAGAGCCGATGATCATGAACGTCGGTGCCCATAACCCGACGAATATCCCGAGTCGTTCCGCATGGGCGACGTCCTTCTCGTTGCGCATGGCCCAAGCAACAATCGACCCCAAAATAGAAAGGACCCCCGCCCCGTAGGCAAGATCGCTCGGGACTCCCAATCGATGCAGCGTTCGAAACAACATGGTGCAGCCTCCGCGAAACTCGATGTTGTAGATGTGATAGCGACTATATCATATATCGCTACTTCGATGCTATAATCTTGACGGTTGGAACACCCTTGGAGACAGAGCGGTCTGTCTGTCCGTGCTACGCTGGCCGTTGAGTGGCGGATGTTGCGGCCGGCGTCCCGGCTCGGGAGCGAGTTCTGACCACGGCTTACGAATTGTTCAGCCGGCGCGGCATCAGAGCGGTCGGGGTCGACACCATCATCAACCGGGCCAAGGTAGCCAAGATGACCTTCTACCGGCATTTCCCGTCGAAGGACGACCTGGTGCTGGCCTTCCTAAAACGGCGCGAGCAGCTCTGGACCGAGCAATGGTTGGAGGCGGCGGTGATGGAACGAGCTGGGTCGCCAGCCGACCGGTTGTTGGCGGTCTTCGATGTGTTCGATGAGTGGTTCCAACGGGATGATTTCGAGGGCTGCTCCTTCATCAATGTCTTGCTGGAGATGTTCGACCCGGCCAGTGCGGTGCGAGCGGCGAGCGCCGGATATCTCGCCAACATCCGGACCTTCCTTCGCTCGCTGGCGAAGGACGCGGGCGCCGGCGAGCCCGACGATTTTGCGCGCAAATGGCACATCCTGATGAAAGGGTGCATTGTGGCCGCCGGGGAAGGCGATCGACTGGCCGCTCGACGCGCCCGCGCCGTGGCGGCGCTTCTGCTGAAGTCTGAAATACAAGCTCGATGAACTCACGTCAGGAGGGGAATATGGCAACTGCTCTTCAACCCGATGCGAACAACCCATCAGCGCCGCGGTCGTCGACCCTGGAAAAGAGCGAGGAATATTTGAGCTTCGTCAAGCTCATCTCACACGAGTTGGGTGGGCCGACAGCGGTCCTGTCAGGCTACCTCACCATGTGGATGGATGGAACCTTTGGCGAGCTGCCGCCGGAGCTGCGGAAAAGCGCCGAGGTTTGTTTCGGCAAGGTCGTTCAGCTGAAGAACCTCATCAATCAAATCCTCCTGGCCGCGCGAATTCACGATCACGCGCTGGATCCGAAGCTGGTGGAGATCGACCTGGTGAAGTGGCTTCGCATCGCTGCACACGACATCGCCTTCGCCGTTTCCTCAACCGGCCATGCCCTGCAGCTGGACGTTGTCCCGCGAGTCTTGTGGGCGAAGATCGACCCGGATCTCCTGCGGAGTGCCCTCTTTAACCTCGTCGATAACGCTCAGAAATTCTCCCCGCCGGGAACCGCGATTTCCATCCGGCTACGGCGTCGCGGCGGTCAGGCCGTGATGGAAGTCGCCGACCAGGGGATCGGGCTTCCGAAAGACTTCTCGCTCGAGCCGTTCGGCCGTCGCGATTCGCATCTTGGCTTTCAGTGGCCGGGAGTCGGCCTAGGGCTGTTCATCGCGCGCGGTGTGGCTCGGGTGCACGGGGGCGACCTGACCTATTCCACCGCGGCGAGCGGAACGGTCATGCGGTTGGGCATCGAAGCCGCGATGGTCGGCGAGCATGCCTGACGTCCAGATGGCGAACGTGACGCTAGGCTGGAACGAGGACAGCCTTCCGATCGGCAGCCACGTCTGCTTCTACTACAGCAATGATGACACCCTGCGGCGCACCCTTGCATTCCTAAGGGTGGGCTTGAATGATCCGGATGACTTCTGCGTCATCTTCGCCGACGAGGTCGGCGCCGGCCGCCTGCTGGCCTGGCTTCAGGAGGACTATCCGCAAGACCTCGGGGCCTTGATGGACCGCGGCAAGCTGGCCGTAATCGGCGGCGCCCCGAGCGTGGGAGAGCTGCTCGCCAACATCGGAAGCCGCCTCGATCGAGCCGTCCAGGAGGGGTATCGGGTGATCCGATTTCTCGGATTCATCGGATGGGGGCAACCCGGCTGGCCCACTGACCGCGATCTCCTCGAGTTCGAGTCCAAGGTCAACTTTGCCGTCACGACCTACCCGGCTGTCATCATTTGCACCTACGGGGTGCCGAGCTTGCCCGGAACCAGCCTCATCTACGGCGGGCTTCAATCCCATTCGATCACGATTCTTGACGAGGGTCCCGCCCGGCCCAACCCCCACTACGCCCCGCCCGCAACCTTCGTCGAACGGCTCGCCGGAATGCAGATCGGTCCGCTGTAGGGGACCGGGCCTCAGGTTTCCCTTATGACCGCCAGGACCGCCGCCCCGTAGCGCTCCAGCTTGGCGGGACCAACGCCGGACACTGCCGCGAGGGCGGCCATCGACGTCGGTCGAGACCGCGCGATCTCGGCCAGGGTCTTGTCGTGAAAGATCACGTAGGGCGGTACCGTGGCCAGCCTGGCGGTATCGAGGCGCCATTGACGGAGTGCGTCGAAACGCACCGACGCCTCATCGGGAAGGTCGCCGGCCGTCAGGCCTCTCGACCTTCCCCGTGGCTTCGGGGCCGATCGAGACGGGCCGACCTCCAGCTCCACCGTCAGCGACTGCTCGCCGGCAAGAAATGCCAGGCCTATCTTCGAGACCGACAGTGTCGGCTTCTCGCCGTGTCCGCGGATGATCACGCCCAGCTCCACCAGCGTGGCCAGCAGGTCCCGGATATGCTCCAGGTCCCAGTCCGTTAGCGCCCCGAAAAAGGCGAGATCTTTGACCCATGGTTTCGAGGTCGCCCAGGCGTCGAGCTGGCCACGCAGGATCAAGGCGACCCGCGCCGCGCCGAGGTGGCCCTTGAAGCGAGCGACGCACGCGAGCGTCGATTCAACGTCCGCCGGTGCGACGGCGACTGTCTCAACGCTCCGCGGATCGAGACAGTTGTCGCAGGACCGACAGGTCCGCGGCACCCCCTCCTCGCCGAAATAGTCGGCGATCCGAGCGTGGCGACAGCCACGCGAGCCCGCGTAGTCCATGACCTGGGTCACGCGCGCATAGGCATGCTCCTTGAGTTGGGCTTGCTCGTCGAAGTCGACGGGCGCGCCCGTCAGCTTGCGGATACTGCCGTCGGCCTCCACCACGCCGGCCCGCTCCAGCAAAGAAACGGCGGCCCGGATCGCGCCAGCATCGATCGCGGGCAGCCGCGCCTGCCAGTCGGAGATCCACCCATTGCCCTCGCGAAGCATCTCGCGGTAGGCAGCGCGCACGGTGTCGCGGTCGGGATATGCCTGCTCGATGAAGAAGTCCTGGAGCTGACGATCCTGCGCGCTGTATAGAAGGATGCATTCCGAGGGCTGACCGTCGCGGCCGGCGCGGCCCGCTTGCTGGTAGTACTCCTCGAGGCTGCCCGGAAAGTCATAGTGGATAACCTGGCGGATGTCCGGGAAGTCGACACCCATGCCGAACGCCGAGGTGGCGACGATCACCTTGAGCCGGCCGGCGGCGAACTCCTTGTACACATCCTCCCGCTCATCGCCATCCAGCGCGCCGTGGTACGAGGCGGCCGCGATGCCCGCGGCCGAGAGGAGGGCCGAGAGCTCGGTCGCGGTTTTGCGGGCACCGCAGTAAACCAGCGAACGTCCGGCGCCGGGGCGGATGCGTCGCAGCAGACCGTCACGCTTCTCCGCCTTGCCCCGGCAGCGCACCACCGACATCATGAGGTTCTCGCGGACGAAGCCCGTGACCTTCCCCACCGGGTTGCGCAGGCCCAGGCTGGCAACGATGTCGAGTCGGACCCGAGGCGTCGCGGTCGCGGTGAACGCACCGACCGGCGGACGGCCGCAGGCGGCGATGGCATCACCCAGGCGACGGTAGTCGGGGCGAAAGTCGTGTCCCCAGCTGGAGATGCAGTGGGCCTCGTCGACGACCACGCGCGCGACCTTCAACCGCCCCAGCGCCTCGAGAAAGCCATTCGCGCCGATTCGCTCCGGCGCCAGGTACAGGAAGCGCAGTTCGCCGGCTGACGCCCGGATCATCGCCTCGCGACGTTCTTCGGCCGGCATCTGGCTGTGGATGCAGGCCGAGGGGATGCCCAGAAGAGTCAGGCGTGCCACCTGGTCGACCATCAAGGCGATCAGCGGCGAAACCACGATCGTCAGATCACCGGCGACGATGCCGGGCACCCAGTAGGCGATGCTCTTTCCCGACCCGGTCGGGGCGACGAACAGGACGTCGGCGCCGGACTCGGCCGCGGCAACAACTTCCCCTTGCCCCGGTCGGAAGTCGGGCAGGCCGAAAACTCTTTGGAGGACGGTCTTTGCCGCGACCGATGGCTCCGTAGCCACGCCTATTGAGGAACGCGGGCCGACAGAGGGTCGGCCCGCATCCTTGAGTTCGTCTAGCGCGGGGCCATCTTGAGCAGGCCGAACGAGGCGCCCTGCGGGTCGGTGACGATGGCGAAGCGACCGCCCGGGAAGTCCATCGGCGCGACCAGCTCGCGTGCGCCGGCCTGGGTTGCCGCCTTGAACGACTTGTCGACATCGTTGACCGCGAAGTACGTCAGCCAGTAGCTCGGCACCTGCGCCGGAACCATTGGCTGCATTTCCTGTCCGCCGGCGACGCTCTCACCGTCGAGCTGGAATTCCGTGTACGGCGGCTGGTCGGGTCCCATCGATTGGGTCTTTGGGCTCCAGCCAAACACCTTCTGGTAGAAGGGGATCGCCTTGTCGACGCCACGCGCGCTCAGCTCGGCCCATCCGAACGTGTTGGGTTCGCCCACGGGCATTTGGCTGTTCATCGCGCCACCCTGCCAGGCCGAGATTACGGCGCCACTGGGATCCTGGAAGGCCGCCATCCGGCCCTGGTCTCCCACGTCGAATGGCGGTGCAACGACCTTTCCACCCGCGGCCTCTACCTTCTTGGCCAGGGCGTCGATACCGTCAGTTGCGATATAGATCGACCACGCGGTCGGCGCGTCCGCTGACATCTTGGGGCCGATTCCGGCGACCCTCTTGCCACCGACCTCCGCCATCCCGTAGCCGCCGTATTGCGGATCGGGATTGACCTCGATCTTCCAGCCAAACACCTTCGAGTAGAACTCCCGCGCCGCAGGCGCATCGGTGGTCGACAGATCGACCCACGTTGGCTTGTTTGCGATCGCAGTCTTCGTTTCTGCCATATCCCGCCTCCTTGTCTTGAACCGACTTGATATCAGCTCCGGGGATCGACCCCAGCCGGTCAGACCCCATTTTGCACTTCCCTCGCATTCGTCGTCGGTCGGCAACGAGAAGTTAACGACTGGTGGAAGTCGAGGTCACGTAATGTGAACTCAATTCTCTATAACCCTTTGCGGGGGAATCGGCCAAGGTGACCGTGGAGACTCCGCAGCCAGGCCCGTACGTCGACTGACTGAGACGCGTTAGACCTGAAGGGCGAGCGTCAGGAACGGCCGGCCGCCCGCCTGTTATACCGGTGGCTTGGGAGCACAAGCTTCTGATTTGACGCCGGACGCCATCGGCATTGGCGCAGGACCCTTCAACCTCAGCCTCGCGGCATTGCTCGCGCCCACGGGTTTCGAGGCCCGTTTCTTCGATAAGAACGAGGAGTTCGAATGGCACCCCGGCTTGCTGCTTCCTGAGGCCACCATCCAGGTCTCATACCTGAAGGACCTTGTCACTCTGGTCGATCCCACCAGTGCGTACTCGTTCCTGGCATTCCTCCGTGCCCACAAGCGCCTCTACCGCTTCATCATCCGGTCAGTGCCTGTCAGTCGCAAGGAATTCAATCAGTACCTGCAATGGGTGGCCAGCAGCCTACCCAACGTTGAGTTTGGCGCGGAAGTCCGTGAGGTCGCTATCGATGGCCAGACCTTTTCGGTCCACGTCGACCGGCGGGTGCTCCGCACCAGGAACATCGTGCTCGGAACTGGGCTGGTGCCGAATGTTCCGCCCTGGGCCCGCTCCCATCTCGGCGATACCGTGTTCCATTCGAACGACTACCTGCGGCATCCGATCGATGCGACCGGTCGCGTGTTCGCCGTGGTGGGAGGCGGTCAGAGCGGCGCGGAGGTCGTCTGGCATCTGCTGCTGGACCTCGAGCATTTGCCGGCCGAGCTGGTGTGGATCTCGCATCGTCCAAACTTCCTGCCGCTGGACGAGTCGCCCTTCACCAACGAACTCTTCAATCCGGTCTACAGCGATTACTTCTTCGGCCTGCCTGCGGAACAGCGCGAGGTCCTGCTTGCCGAACAGAGACTCGCGAGCGACGGCATCTCGCAGGGCCTCCTGCAGCGCATTTACGACCGGCTTTACGAGCTCGAGTTCCTGGAGCCGGCCGGGCGGCGCGTCCGCCTGATGCCCGGCCATGAGGTCGTCGACATGACGCGCACACCCGACGGTTGCGAACTCGGTCTCCGCGATCGGTCGGGAGCGACGCGCATGGTATATGCCGACGTGATCGTGCTCGGCACCGGCTACAGCTACGGATTGCCCGAGGCGATGCAGCCACTTGCGAACCGGATCAGCTGGGATCGCGACGGATTTCCAGTGCGCCCCGATTTCTCAGTCGAGTGGGACGGACCGCCCGGGCTGCAGATCTACGCTCAGGATGCGGCCCGCCACATGCGAGGAGTGGCGGACCCCAATCTGAGCCTGATGGCGTGGCGAAGCGCCATCATCGCGAACAGCCTGCTCGGGCGCGAGCTCTACGACGTCACGGGCGAAAGCTCGGTCTTCGATTTCGATATCAGCCGAATCGGCCGATGACGATACAGCACCAGGAACCGGCCCGCTTCCATCCAGGCGACAGCAACGCCCAGGGGAACGATCAAGAGCTCGATCGGAATCGCGGTGGTGAAGGCACGCCCGGGCATGATCGTCGGGAGCTGCTCGCCCATGAGGACGGCGATGGACAGCGAGAGGCCGGCAACCGCCAATCCGGCGAGGGCACCAACCAGGGCCACCGGGGCCTCGTATCCGTGCTCGCGCCCGACGCGACCGGCAAACCGGCGGCGGCCCACCTCGACCGCGCCCAGGAGCAGCACGATACCGAGTGTGAGTTCCGCGAACTTCAGCGCGGTCGCAAAGAACGCGACGTTCGGCAAAACGAGACCTTTGACCAGCCCGGAAAGTACGCCGCTCGTGGTGCCTGGATTCGAGCTGACGAACTGATTGAAATTCTGAACGTAGCGCGAATCGGCGAACTTATTGAGGCCAGACAGAATGAACTCGATGCCAAGCGCGGTCTGGATCAGTGCCGAGGCAGCAAGCGCCGTGTTACCGCTGGCCGGTAGCCGGCGTACGATACCGTCGGTTCGAGGCGGTGTGGTTCGAAGATTTGCTTTCATAACACTGATCAATACGGGCCGGGATACAACGGCGACGTTAGACGACCAGCACCTCGATCCGGCCGTCGCGCACGCGAGCCTGCAAGGCCGGTAAGTTGGCCGGCGCAGTCGGCAGCTGGTGCGAGAGCAGCTTGCCGCTTACCGAGAAGACGGTCGGATGGCAGGGACAACGAAGGCGGTGCGCGGCCGCATCCAGAAGGAGGAGGCAACCTTGGTGGGTGCAGACCGCGGACACCGCCTTGATCGTCCCGCTGTCGTTGACGACGATGCCTTCAACCGGACCGCTGGAGAAACGCAGGGCTTGCCCCGCTGGCACGTCATCGACAGCGGCAACCGCCCGCCAGGTGCCGTGATCGGGTATGAGCGTCGCCTGCTGTCCGACAGGCGGCGACACGATGGTTCGGTCGATGGCGGCACCGGCCACGCCGGCGGCGGCCGCCAGGCCCGCCGTCCGCAGCAAGGCACGACGCGTGACGGACTCGTGAACTGGTCGCGGCTCCATCCGGGACCGCAGCTCGCGGCCGAGGCGCTCGATGAACGCGCTGTCGGGAAGATCCGCGCCAGCCCGGGCGGATCGCAACGCTGCCGCCCCCCGGAGCGCCTGCATCTCCTCCGCTGAGGCTTTGAACCGGCGCGGCCGCCGGTTGTGGATCAGGTCATCCACGAAATCGCCCAAGCGGTCGACCCCACTTCTCACGGGAACGCCCTGCGAACCGTCACACCGATGGTGGCGTACATGCTCTCCACGAACTGCCGATCTGGACGATCCGCGCCGGGTCGTGCCGCGGCAAGCTGCGCAGCGGCGCGCAGCGCCTCCATGTCCTCGGGCGAGGCCTTGAATCGGCACGGTCGGCGATTGTGGATCAGGTCGTCCACGAACGTAGCAATCCGGTCGACATGGCATCTCATGACAACAACCTCTGCTCGACTTCGGCCGCGAGACGCAGCGCACGATATTGGAGGATCTTGGCGTTGCCCGGGCTGACGCCCAGCTCGCGCGCCGCCTCCTTGATCGAGCAGCCGCGCAGAAAGCGCAGCTCGAGGATGGCGCGCGAGCGGTCTGGCAGCAGCGCGAGGATGCGGCCCGCGCGCCCCGTCCCCTCGGCGGTATGGGTCTCCTCCGGCGCCTGGCCGATGTTCTCCACCTCGACGTCGATCAGGGGAGCCCCGTAATGGCGCCGCCAGTGGTCCGCCAGCACACTCCGGATCGCGACGTTGATGTAGCCGTTCACCTGCGTGACGGGAGAAGGCAGACTCAGGTGGGGCAGGCTCTTGACGAACACTTCCGACGTGAGGTCTTCGGCATCGGGACGGTTCCCCACCCGGGAGAACATGAGCCGGTAAACCTTGACCACGTTGGCCTGGTAGATCGCTTCCCAGTCGCTGTACAACGCGCCCTCGACCACGTGGACCTCAGGTGATCGGCTGTCGAGAACGCGAAGTTGGCTGCGCTCCACAGCCTATGGATACGGGCCGGGATACAGGCGGTCGAGAAAAGAAAACCCGGGAACCCCTTTCGAAAGGGGTCCCGGTGGAGGGGAAGACGGCGCTAGGCAAGGGATCTCGTGAGTGGGTCAGCGCACAGGAACATACGAGCGGCGATACGCCGTGGCCGGGAGGGTCTTGAGCAGCATCAGGCTCACGAGGACGTAGAGGGGGCCCGACTGGATGTCGGTGGCGCCGGCCATGAACACCATCCCCAGGCCCTGGCCGAAGACCCAGATGGCGGCCGCCAGCGGCACGCTGATAAGCAACGCCCATCGGCTCAGCCGGTTGGTGATCAAGCTGAGGCCGATCGCCGTCTCGAGCGCGGCGAGCACCGCATTGCCGAGGACGGGATTGACCGCGACGATCGCCTGACCCGCGCTGATCACGGCCGCCAGCGGCGCGGGTTGGCCCTGGCTCATCGCCGTGATCAATTGCAAGAAGTTGTGAAAGTCGGCCGGCTGCCATTCGAGCACGCCGTCGATCAGCCAGATGACGCCGAAGGCAATCCGCACGGATGCCCACCAACTAACCGACCGGGGATTGTCGAGACCGGCCGCGAAACCGCGGCCAGCACGCCCGTTTTGCGCACCGGAGGACCTGTCGGACACCGACGTATCGGGCTGGTGGGTCCTCATGGGCGAGCTGACCGCACATCATTCGCAGCCACCATTCCGGCTCCACGCTGGACATCGCCGCCTGTACGCCCTCGCTCCAGCGGCGGGCACGGCCTTGGCGCTCCTCCATGGATACCTCGCACCCCTCGCACGCCCAACTAGGGGGTCACCGTGATGGTGCCGATCATCAGCGGGTGAATGGTGCAGTGGTAGGGGATCTTTCCAACCTGGTTGAAGGTGACGACAAACTTGTAGCCCTTGTTTTGCAGGCACGAATCGAAGGCGCTGCCGTCATCGGAGGTCACGGTGTGGGCCACGTTCGGGTCCTGCCAGTCCCATTCGATCGACTGGCCAGCCTTGACCGTCATGTTGTTGGGCGTGAAGCGGCCAACCGTGTCGGGATCGGAAACGATGTTCGAGACGACGGCCGGAGTCACGGCCGCCGCGGCATTTCCTTTGACGGTGCAGCCACTGTCGCCGGTCGTTGTACCGCCGTTAGCGCCGCCCCCGCAGGCGGCGAGGGTCAGGGCACTGCCGGCGGCGACGATCAGTATCTTCCAGGTCTTCATGTAGCCTCCTCGGGTAGCGGTTGATATCTCGGCTGCGAAATCGTGCATTGGATTCGACGGCGGGCCCATTCCTCATTCCATCCAAGCAGCGCGCAGTAGCGCGCAAATGTGGCTCCCTCGAAGAAGGCGTCGACGTCATCACGCCAGGCCCGGACGCCGTGATCCGCAATCGCCTGACCGATGACGTGAATCAAGAGAACTTGCGGCCCCTCCGGGGTCGGGTCACTGCGTGGCGGTGTCGAAAGCTTGTCGACCGACCTGAGCATGACCGCACCGTAGCACTGCCGATATCTCGATGTCAAAAGTCTCGTTCGAGAACGAGATATCGTACGATGGGCCGATGACGACTGGCGCTGGTGACCATGTCGACGAAATCCTGACCGCGTGGCGGCGGGTTCTTCCAAGCGTCGATCCGAGCCCGATCGGGATTACGGGGCGAGTCACGCGAATTACGCTCTATACCGAGCGGAGCGCCGACGACCACCTCGAACGCTATCGACTGACTTCGTCGGGGTTCGAGGTGCTGCTCGCCCTACATGCCAGCGTTACCCGCCAGCTTTCACCAACGCTTCTTGCCAAAGCTCAACAGATGTCTTCCGCAGGCGTCACCGGCGTGGTCGACCAGCTGGCCGCGCTGGGGCTCGTGGTCCGATCCCGTGAGTCGCATGATCGGCGGCGTATCCACGTCTCGCTGACCCCCGCGGGCTCGGACATGGTTACGATCGCAGGTGCCGGCTGGCGGTTGACGCAGCAGCGTCTGGTGCATTCGCTGGAGGCAGGCGTCGTGCGCTCCCTCGATCGGCTCCTCGGGCGCCTGGCCAACGCTGCCGATCCGGGTCTCAATGGGTCGGACGATGGAACGAGTCGCCGAATGGCCAGGATCGCTCTCCACATCAACACCGAGGCCGAGGCCATATTCTCCCGATTCGGCGTCACCCATGCGGGGTTCCAGGTGTTGGCGTCGGTCTACCGCGCCGGGCCACCCTACCGCCGATCGCCCTCCGGCGTCGCCCGCGGCCTGATGCTGTCCGCCGCAGGCTTGACCGGTCGAATGGATCAGCTCGAGCGAAGCGGGCTACTCCAACGAAATCGCGATCGCGAGGACCGCCGCGCCGTCGTCGTCGAATTAACCCCCAACGGACGCCGCCTGGTGCGGGCGGCCTTCCCGGTGTTCGTCGCCAGCCACGCTCGGCTGCTGCGGCAGGCCCTCGACCCGGAGCAAGAAGCCGCCCTCGCTGCGCTGCTCCGAAGGGTCCTGCATCGTGTTGAACCATCCGAACCGCCCAGGCGACCCTAGGAGTTCAGCACCATGCCCCGCGTCCTCTTTGGATTGGTCGAACTCGTGATGCTGACCCTCTTTGGGCTTTCCGCGCGATTTGCCTACCGCTCTGGAGGCCGCCGTCGTCTCGTCGAACTGCTGAGCGCCGTCCCGTTCGGCCTGCTGCTGGAGCAGGGCGACATCACGATTTTCGGTTCCTACGCCTACAACCAGGGATTCTTTATCAAGTTGGGCTCGGTCCCGGTGGCGATCGCGCTCGCCTGGGCGATGATCATCACCTCTTCGATGTTCATGTCGGACCGGCTGGGCATCCCGGTCCGCCTGGCGCCCTTCGCCGATGCCGTGTTTGCCATCCTGCTCGATCTTTCGCTCGACGCCATCGCCATCCGGCAGGGGCTCTGGCACTGGAACATCCCGCTGAATGCGGGCTTCTTCGGCGTCCCCGCGGGCAACTTCTACGGGTGGCTCTTTGTCGCCTTCGGCTTCAGCGCCTGGACGCGCTGGGTTCGAGCCCGCGCGCGCTCTGGATCCGGTTGGCCCTGGCTACAGCTGTTGGTTCCCGTCCCCGCCTATTTGACATTGCTCCTCGCGCTGGTGCCCTTTATCATCCTGCAGCAGCGGTTCTTCGGAGGACCGACCGGTGGATTCCCAACCTTCCTGGTCGCGCTGGCGCTCTTCGCGGTCCTGACCGTGTACGCGATCCGAACCGCGGAGGGCCGGCTGCCGCGTCCATGGCGCATGCCCCTTCTTCCCCGCCTGATGTTCCACGGCTACTTCTTTACGGCCGGCGTCCTGCTCGGCATCTTCTACCAGCGTCCGCTGCTGCTGGCGATGTCGTTGAGCATGCTGGGCATCGAGCTCCTCCTCTCGCCCGCTAGCCGGCGTTTGTAACCCCGACCGTATTCCCCCTCGTCCCGCCCAAGAAGGTCGACGCTTGGGAATAACTAACTCGCTAGCGAGATTCTTGCCGACGAACTTTGGTAACTCGCTCAAGGAGAACCATCGGATGAAATGGAATATCGACCCGACCCACAGCCAGGCGGAGTTCTCGGTCCGCCATATGTTCACCAAGGTCCGCGGCCATATGGTCGTGACCAGCGGCATCGTCGACACGGATGACCGGGATCCGTTGAAGACGGTGATCGTGGCGCGCCTCGATCCCTCAACGATCAACACCGGGGTTTCAGTCCGGGACGATCACCTTCGCAGCGTCGAATTTTTCGACACCCAACGGTACCCGGAAATCGTCTTTCAGAGTACCGCGATCACGAAGACGGCCAAAGACGAGTATGCCGTCGTCGGCACGCTGTCCATGCGTGGCGTCGAGAAGCCGGTGACGCTGCAGGCTCGCGCCGCCGGTGATGCCATCGATCCGTTTGGCAACCGGCGGGCCGGTGTCAGTGCGCAGACCACCTTGAACCGGAAGGATTTCGGCCTGCATTGGAACCGCGCCCTGGAGGGTGGCGGCCTGCTCGTCGGCGACGAGGTCGAGATCAACCTGGAGATCGAAGCCGTCCTCGATCAGGCCGCGCGCGTCACGGCCGCCTAACGAACGAATCCAACTAGCGAGGTACACAAGCCTATGCGTATGCGAACATTGCGTTCCCGTCGAGCCCTCGGTGTCACCGGCCTGATCGCCGTCGTGATTGCCGGCCTCGGGGTCCTGCTCACCCGGCAGACTCCGGCCGCTGCCCCCGCCGTTTCCTACCTCCAGACCAATATCGTGTCCGACCTCAAGGGCATGGCCCGGGTCACCGACCCGAAACTGATCAACCCCTGGGGCATCGTCGCCGGTTCCGGAACGCCGTTCTGGATCGCCGCCAACAACGCCGGCGCGTCAACCGTTTATACCGGAACCGGGGCGCCTTTCCCTGGGGCCCCGGGCTCGGTCACCATCCCCGCTCCGGCCGGCGGCGCTGCGGATGCCGCGGGCGCACCGACGGGCGTCGTTTTCAACGGATCGTCGGGCTTGGTCGTTCGTCAGGGCGGGGCCTCCGGGCCAAGCCTCTTCGTCTTCGCGACCGAGGACGGCACCATCGCGGGCTGGAGCCCGGCGGCAAACGCCACGAGCGCGATCATCGCGGCCGACAACTCGGCCGAGGGTGCCGTTTACAAAGGCCTGGCGATCGCGACCGGGCCGCAGGCTCGCCTGTTCGCCGCCAACTTCCGGGAGAACTCGATCGATGTCTTCGACGCCAGCTTCCAACGGATCGTCAAGCCTCCGGGTAGCTTTTCGGATCCCACCATCCCCGACGGCTTCGCCCCGTTCAACGTCGCCAATCTCAACGGCAAACTCTACGTCACCTACGCCAAGCAGAACGGCGCCAAGCATGACGATGTCGCGGGCGCCGCCAATGGTGACGTCGACGTCTACGACCTGAACGGCAAGCTCCTCAGCCGCTTGATTTCCGGTGGTGTCCTCAACTCGCCCTGGGGACTTGCGCTGGCTCGCGCAGGCTTTGGGAAGTTTGGCAACGACCTGCTCGTCGGCAACTTCGGCGACGGCCGGATCAATGCCTTCGATCCCGTCTCGGGAAAGGTCCTCGGCTCGCTGACCGGCCAGCACGGCAAGACGCTGGCTATCGAAGGTCTCTGGGGCCTCGTATTCGGCAACGGCCAGAACACGGGCGACCCCAACACGCTCTTCTTTGCTGCCGGCATCGGCGGCGAGAAGCACGGACTGTTCGGCAGCCTGCAGCCCGCGGGGGCGACCGCGTCGTCGTCCGCCGTAGGCGGCGCGAGCACGTCTTCGTCCGGCTCATCGGGATACGGCTACTAACGCGACGACAGCCAAGGAGGCAAACGAAACCATGAAACGACTGTTGTGGATCATCGGACTCCCTATCTTCCTCGCGGCCTGTGGCGCGCCGGGCGGGCTCTACGGTAGTGCGCCGGCGCCAACGGCAGTCTCGACCGCAGCACCCACGCCCGTCGCCCCGGCAAGCGTGACCGCCGCGCAGAACATGCGGCTGGGCACCATCCTCACCAATTCCCAGGGCCGCACGCTCTACTATTTCCTGCCGGAGCGCGGCGGCAAGATCGTGTGCAGCAGCAGCGCCTGCACCACCTACTGGCCGCCGTCCCTTACGGCGGGCAGCAATCCGACCGAAGGCGCCGGTGTCACCGGCCAGCTCGGGCTCATCGCGCGTGCAAACGGCGCGCAGCAGATCACCTACAACGGCTGGCCGCTCTACGCCTTCGCCGGTGACTCAGCCCCAGACCAGACCAACGGCCAGGGCGTCGTCGGCTTCGGCGGCAAGTGGCTGGTCGCCACCCCGGGGCTCCAGCCCTAAAGGAGAGAACACATGAGGCGATCGATTCCCGTCGTTGCCACGCTCACGGCCATCGTGGTTGGTGTCGCGGCAACCAGCACAGCGCTCGCGAGCTCGGCGTCAGCCGCGACATCCGACCGAAATACCAAAATCTCGGGCGCCAGCGTGATCGCCTGGAACCAGGAACTCCTGAAAATCGTCCTGACGCCAGGCGCGCAGCCGGCGACCATCCACCCCACTCGCAGCTACGCCATGCTGCACGCGGCAATCAACGACGCCGTTGCGTCGATCACTCGGGACGCCTCACCGCTCCTCGTCTCGGTCAACGCTCCCCGCAAGGCCCGGCCGGACGCGGCCGCGATCGAAGCCGGTCGCGCCACCCTCGCGAGCCTCTATCCGGCCTTCAAAGGAGAGCTGGCGCAGTTGGCTGACGATCAGCTCGCCACCATCGCGAATGGCACCGACAAGCAGCAGGGCATCCAGGTCGGCGATGCCATCGCGGCGAAGATCCTCGCGCTGCGCGCGAATGATGGTTCCGCCAGCACGCCGACGGCCTTCACCCCTGGCACTCAGCCGGGCAACTACCGGCCTACACCACCCAATTTCCCCACGCCCGTCTTTACCAACTGGGGCCAGGTGACCCCCTTCGTGTTGAAAAGCGGATCCGTGTTCCGCCCCGAGGCACCGCCGGCGCTCGCGAGCGCGGCATATGCGCAGGCGCTCAACGAAGTTAAGAGCCTGGGTCAGAACACCAGCGTGACGCGGACGGCCGAACAGACCGTCATCGGTAAATTCTGGGCCCCGGCGGTCTGGAATACCTGGAACCTCGTCGCCGAGAACGCCGCGGTCGCCCACCACACCAACCTCGAGCGGACGGCCCGCCTGTTCGGCGTTCTCAACCTTTCGCTCGCCGACAGCGCGATCGCGCTCTACGACGGGAAATATCACTATCAGTTCTGGCGGCCCATCACGGCCGTCCGCCTCGCGGACACGGATGGGAATCTGGCAACGGTTGCCGACCCAACCTGGACCCCACTCGCCGTGACCGCCGCCGATCCATCGTATCCCGGCGCCCACAGCACCTTCAGCGCGGCCGCGGCGACTGTGCTGGCCGCCTACTTCGGCGATCGCGACCAGATCCAGGTCGCCTCCACCGCACTGCCGGGCACGGTGCGGACCTTTGGCAGCTATAGCGACGTCGCGACGGAGGCCGGCGTGAGCCGGATCTTCGCCGGGCAGCACTTCCGCTTCGATCATGTCGCGGGCCTCGAGCTCGGTCACGACGTCGCGCAGTTCGTACTTCATCACTCACATCAGGAGGACTAGGAATGACACGGACGTCGAAGGCGATTGGAACGCTGGCAGCCCTGACGACGATCGGGGCGGCAATGGTCAGCCTGCCCGCGCAGGCCGAAGACAACGGGCAGGCGGCGCGCAGCTACGTGCAGACCAATCTGGTTTCGGATATCCCCGGACTGGCGAAAGTCACCGACACCAACCTGAAGAATCCGTGGGGCACGTCGACGGCCCCCGGCCTCCCCATCTGGGTTTCCGAAAACAACGCCGGATTCACGACCCTCTACGACGGCGCCGGCCAGCCGGTCGCCCTGCAAGCCAAGCCGCCGGTGAATGCGGTAGCGATTCCCGCCCCGCCGTCCGCCGGGACGGGCGCGGTCGGAACACCGACAGGAACGGTCTTTAATCCGACCGGGTCGGGTTTCTTCGTCTCTGAAAAGGGCGCCTCAGGGTCCAGTCGGTTCCTGTTTGCCACCGAGGACGGCACGATCGTGGGCTGGAGCCCGAACGTTGATCGCGCCAACGGGATCGTCGCTGTCGATCGCTCGACGGTCACGGATCCGGCTGGCGACGTGGGCGCCGTGTACAAAGGTCTCGCCCTGGTGACCACCCCGGCCGGCACCTTCCTTTACGCCAGCAACTTCCGCTTTGGCACCATCGAGGTCTTCGATAACAGCTTCAACCTGGTTAAGACCTTCACCGACCCCAGCGTCCCGGCTGGTTTTGCGCCGTTCGGGATCCATAACATCGGTGGGCGTCTGTTCGTGACCTTCGCCAAGCAAAAGCCCGACAAGCACGACGACCTGGCAGGCGCGGGCAACGGATTCGTCGACGTCTTCAGTCCGAACGGTGACCTGCTGCAGCGGTTTGTCAGCGAGGGGCGGCTGAACTCCCCCTGGGCGGTAACCCTGGCACCGGCGACCTTCGGCGCATTCAGTGGCAGCATCCTGGTCGGCAACTTCGGCGATGGCCACATCAATGCCTTCGATCGGTCGACCGGTCATTTCGAGGGGCGCCTCTTGAATGCCATCGGCCAGCCGTTGACGATTTCGGGACTATGGGGGCTGCGCTTTCCCGCCGGATCGCTGAATGTGGTGCCCGGCGCGCTCTATTTCACCGCCGGCATCAACGACGAACACGACGGGCTCTTCGGGAATCTCGTCCCCAGGGGCTAAGTCGCGCCGCGAACGCTCATCGCTTGACGGGAGGGCCTATCCGGCCCTCCCGTTTTGCCGTTGCTTGCCTCGAGCGCGATCAGGAGCTTACGCAGCAAACCGTCGAGCGCTTGCCGGTCGCTCGACGACAGGGCGGTGAGCATCCGTTTGTGACCGGCGTTGTAGGTTTGGATCGCCTTGTCAACCAGCCGCTGACCGGGTCGTGTGAGTGTGACGTAGATCGCCCGCCGGTCCTCTGGATGCGGTGATCGTCGGACCAGGCCACGTTCCTCGAGCTGATCAAGCTGCGCCGTCATGCCTGCGGACGACAGGAGCGCGGCGCGCGAGAGCTCTGAGGGCGAGAGGCGCTCGGGGTCGCCGGAACGCCGCAGCGCCGCCAGAATGATCATGGCGGTGCGGGAGACGTCGAGGTCGTGCAGCAGCCGGTCAGTCTCCCGGTTGATGCGGGCGGTCAGCATCGCGATCACGAGAAGGAACTCGACGAGCCAGGGATCCACGCCGGGAAACTCCCGCACCCAGGGTCCGATGGCGGCGTCATAGTCCGGGAGCGTCGTACCGGAGCCGATCCGCTCGAGCGAATTGAGCAAACGCTTTAGCAGGTCCAGGATCTTCCGGCGCTCCCGTTCGCTGTAGACCTTCTGGATAAACGCCTGTCGGCGGTAGAGGGCATGCGCCGCGTCCCGGACCAGCTTCTGACCCGTCCTGGTCAAGGTGACGATGACCCCGCGTCGATCTCGCGGGTCGCGCGAGCGCGCGGCCAGGCCAGCGCGCTCGACCACGTCCAACCGTGCCGTCACACCGGCCGACGACATCATGTGGCCGCGATAGAACTCGGTCGGCGTCATTTGATAGGGAGCGCCGGCGGCATAGAGGGCGGCCAGGACATCGAAGCTCGCTCCGGTGGTGTTGAAGCCGTTGAGGACTTCTTCGGCATGGCGGTTGAGGTGAAAGTTGGTTCGGCGTATCCGCCCCGTGATCGCGGCCGCCCCGACGTCCACCCCAGGAAGGGTTTGGGCAAAGTCGCGCTTGATTACGTCGACCGAATCTTGCTTCTTCTCCATTGCCGCTTATTGTAAACGCAATATGTTCAGGAGCGAGAATCTTTCCGTCGAGTAGATAGGATGCGGGCCAGCCTAGGCGCGAGCGGGTCAGGCCGCGGCGCGGGCGGGGCTCGGCGGAGCCGTGAGCCAGGCCGTCACCTCGGCCGCGGGCACCGGTCGCGCTAGGAAGTAGCCCTGCCCGTAGTCGATTTTGTCGGTGCGGGCGCGCTGCCAGGTGGCCGCGTCCTCGATGCCCTCGGCGACGACGGCCAGCTTGAGCTTGTGGCCGAGGTCGACGGCAGCCCGCACGATCGCCCCGCTGGTCGTGTCGCCGATGAGACCGTTGATGAACGACTTATCGATCTTCATCTCGTGGACCGGCAACCGATGGAGATACGCCAGCGATGAATAGCCGGTGCCAAAGTCGTCGATCGAGAGTCGCACGTCGAGCGCTCTGAGCTTTTGCAGGGTTTCCAGCGTCCGTTGCGACTCCGCCATGATGGTGCTCTCCGTGATCTCCAGCGTGAGCCACTCGGGCCTCGCCTTGGTCTCGCGCAGGATCTGCGCCACGATCTCGGTGAGCTGCGGATCGAGCAGGTTACGCATGGAGATGTTGACCGCGACTCCGACTGGCTGTCCCCCACGATTCCATTCGGCGCACTGGGTGAGGGCGCTTTGGAGGACCCACTGGGTCAGCGGCTGGATCAACCCGGTTTGCTCGGCGAACGTGATGAAGTCGCTGGGCGGGACGAGGCCGTGACCCGGCCGCTGCCACCGGACCAGCGCTTCAAGCCGCTCCACTCGTCCGTCGCGAAGTCGCGCGATCGGCTGGTAGTGGAGCATCAGCCCGCCCTCGTTGATGGCCTGCCGCAACTGCGCCATGAGGGCCAGCCGGCTGTCTCCCGGCTCGTCGTGGTCCCGAGTGTAGATCGCGTGGGTGCGGCGCGAACGCTTCGCGACATACATGGCGATGTCCGCTCGGCGAAGCATGCTGTCAGCGGTATCGGAGTGGTCCGGGTAGACGGCGATGCCGATACTCGCGCCAACGTCGAGCGCCTGGCCTTCGACGACGAAGGGACGCTCGAGGGCCGCGAGCAGCTTGGCAGCAACCACGCCTGCAGCATCCGCGTCGGCGGCAAGCAGCACGATGGCGAACTCGTCACCACCGAGCCTGGCCACCGTGTCGGTCTCGCGCAGCTCCGCCATGAAACGTTCGCCCACCTGGCGAAGGAGTTGATCGCCCGCCTGGTGACCGAAAGTGTCGTTGACCTCCTTGAAATGGTCCAGATCGATGATCAGCAGCGCCACCCGCGTTTGCTGGCGGCGGGCGAGCAGGATCGCCTGGTCGAGCCGGTCGCGGGCCAGGACCCGGTTGGGAAGACCGGTGAGCGCATCGTGGAGCGCCTGGTGTTCGAGTGCCTGCTGTGCTTGCTTTCGATCGGAGATGTCCTGTACCTGATCGATCACGTAGCGCGCCCGGCCGAGATCGTCAGCCACGCGGGCGACGCCGACATGCCCCCAGAGCCAGGAGCCATCTTTACGGCGGTAGCGTCGTTCGATTTGCATGGTATTGACTTCACCCGACCAGAGCCGCTCGAAGGCGGCAAAGATGCCCGCCTGATCATCGGCGGGGGTGATCGCGTCCCAGCCGCTCTGGAGGATTTCCGCCTCCGTGTATCCGGTCATCTCGCAGAACGCACGGTTGACCGCCACGATCTTCCGATCCGACGACGACAAGATCTGGCCCGCGGGCGACTCGTTGAAGAGGCTCCGAAACAGCCGCTCACTGGCGCGCAGGCTCTCCTCCGCCTTCACGCGGGCCGTGATATCGCTGACCATGGCGAGGGTTCCCTCGATCCGTTTTCCGTCGCCGAGAATCGGCGTCGTCGCCACGACAGCCCAGAGGGGTTCACCGTCGCGTCGGCGGTACACGACATCGCGGCTTTCTTTGATGCCCTCCAGAGAGCGTATGCGGTGCTGGTCGCGCTCCAGGCGGCCGGCTTCGCTGAAATAGAAGTCGCTTGGCGAGCGACCAAGCATCTCCTCCACGGAGTAGCCGAGGAGGTCGGCCATGTGCTGATTTACGAACGTCGACCGGTCGTCGACGTCGACCATCCATATTCCTTCATGGGCGGTTTCAACCAGCTTCTGGTAGCTCGTTTCCCTAGCGCGGAGGGCCGCTTCCTGGCGATTTCGCTCGCTCAGGTCGCGAAAGATGGCCAGGAACGCGACGAACTCACCATTGGCGTCCGCGAGCGGCGCTACCGAAATGCGAACCTCCACCAACGACCCGTCGTGACGAACGAAGACGGACTCGACGTCGCGGACCTTTTCGCCGGTGCGAACGTGCTTGAGGAAGCCCTGCAGGGCCTCCTCGCGTCCCGGTCGCAGAAGCATCGAGGCGTGATGTCCGACCGCTTGCTCCACCGTGTAGCCGAGCAAGGCGACCGAGCCCGGATTCCAGCTCTGGATCACGCCGTCAACGCCGGCGATGAAGATTGCGTCATCGGACAACTCGACGATGGCCGCGACCAGCGCAGCGAGTTTATAGGTGCGATTCGCCTGGGTCACTATCAAAGCCCTTACTTGATCAACCCAAGAGCGCAGAGCGTCTTGGCCGAGTAACAGGACCGTGACAGACCTAGGCAATCCTGCCGACCCACCTGTCGAACTTCCCTTAGGCTAGAACCATAGAGCCATGTCGACTGAAATGCCGCCGACGGGTAAGGACCCAGAGGTCTCCGCCAAACTGCAAATCCTGGCGACCGAGCACTGGAGCCTGCTGGCGACCCGCGCGCTCACCTACAACGAAGCCCTCAGCAGGGTGTCCATCTTCCTGGCAATCCTGTCTGGCATGGTGATCACCCTTGCATTGGTCGCCCAGGTATCGCGCTTCGGTCCGGCGTTCATCGCCATCGCCATCCCTCTTCTCTCCCTTGTCGCGTTCAGCGGCATCTCGACCATCGGCCGGCTGATGCAACTCAATGGGGATGACTTCCGCTGGGTAATCGGAATGAACCGGCTGCGCCATGCGTACCTCGAGTTGCATCCTGAGCTGGAGCCCTATTTCATCGCAGGCCAAACCGACGATCTACCGGGAGCGCTTCAAACCCTTGGATTCCCCTCGGCGACCGGTCGCCGGGTCGGGTCGGTGTTGCATGCGCTTCAAACCTTGCCGGGGATGCTGTCCGTGATCGTCGCTGTCGTGGTCGGCGCGATCGGAGCCCTCGCCGCGCTCGCGGTCGGCCTGCCCTCGCTCGGCGAGGTCCTTGTCTCTGGGGCGGCGTTCGTGATCGCGATCACCTGGCTAACCGTTTGGGGCCGTCGTGGTCTTCGTCGCCCGGACCGCAGCCTCGAACCACGGTTTCCCACCCCACCCAAAGCTAATTCTTGACTAATTGGATCGCGACGGTCAACATTAACCCCTAACGCGGTCAACGCCGCGAGGATGTCAATGGACCGTAGTCAGGAGGGAGTCATGAGCGCGACAGACGAAGCTCTGCGAAACAACAAGGCGTACAGCTCAGCCTTTGACAAGGGTCAGCTGCCGCTTCCACCGGCCAAGAAGCTGGCGGTCGTGGCCTGCATGGACGCGCGTCTTCATGTCTCGAAGATCCTCGGCCTCAACGAGGGTGACGCTCACGTGATCCGCAACGCCGGGGGCGCCGTAACCGACGATGCCATCCGGTCGCTCGCCATCTCGCAACGCTTGCTCGGCACCGAAGAGGTGATCTTGATCCACCACACCGACTGCGGCATGCTCACCTTCACCGACGACGCGGTCAAGGCACAGATCCAGAAGGAGACAGGCGTCCGCCCGGCATTTGCCCTCGAGGCGTTTTCGAACCTCGACGATGACGTGCGGCAGTCAATCGCCCGCATTAAGGCCAGCCCCTTCGTCCCCAAGAAGGACAGGGTGCGGGGATTCGTCTACGACGTCAAGACCGGACGCTTGAACGAAGTCCAGGAGCGTGTGGCCGCCGGCGTCGCCTCGTAGCCTGTAGCTCAAGCCGGCACTTTGCGCTCACGCTGCTGACGGTACAGGTCGGCGATCTCCTTGACTGTGGTTGCGTCCTCGGGCCGCTTGTCCCCACCCCGGAACGAGACGACCCGCGGAAAACGAAGGGCGAAGCCGGGCTGATCGCCGGCCATTCCGGCCGTATGTCTCGGGCTCGGCGTGATTTCGTCCGCCATCACCTCGACCACGACCTCGGGTTCGAGCCACACATCGGGCGTAAGGATTGATTCCACCCGCGCCGGCCGGTGATCGACCTGGAGCTTGTCCGCGCGCTCGTGGATCTGGCGCCATTCGGCGTCCGATAGCCCGGTCCCAAGCTTGGTGATGGTGGCGAAGCGGTCATGTTCGGAGTCGTAGACGCCCGCGAGCAGCGCGCCCACACCGAACTCAGCACGCTTGCCTTTTCCAAAGTAGTAACCGAGCAGGACGAGGTCAACCGTGTCGTTCAGCTCTCCACTGGTGTGGCGCTTCAGCTTGACCCAGTTGAAGTTGCGTGCACCCGCCTGGTATTTCGAGTCGGGCCGCTTGACCACGACGCCCTCCAGGCCCTGGCTGATGTTGTCGAGCAGCGTCTTGGTGAGCACCTCGACCGAGTCGGTCTTGATGATGGGCGCGGGCAGGAGCACGGCTGACCCCGCGATCACCTGGTCAACCATGGCGAGCCGTTCCTCGTACGGCAGCTCGGTGAGGTCGCGCCCGTTGCGGTACAGGATGTCGAAGACGAAGGCGACCAACGGCAGCTCACGCGCCGCTTGCTCGATGCCATGCTGCCGGCGGCGGCTCGCGGTCAGCTGGAACGGCAGGTACTCCTCCAATTCCTTGCTGTACGCGATCGCCTCGCCGTCGACGATGAGCGTCTCGTCCTGCAGCGCCTGGGCGGCCGCTGTGAGCTCTGAGAACATCAGCGTGTAGTCCTCGAGATTGCGCGAGAAGACGCGTACTTCTGAGCCGTTTTTGTGGATCTGCACGCGGATCCCGTCGTACTTCGGCTGGACGGCGACCAGCCCGAGCCGCTTGATGACAGCCTCAGGGTTGGGCAGGCGCTCCGCGAGCTGGCTGCGGATCGGCCGTCCGACCGTGACCTTGAGCGCGCTCACCGCTTCTTCCCCACCCGACCAGAAGGTTTTCGCGATCAGGCCGAGGTCGGACACGCGGTTGTAGGCGCCCTCGAGCACCGGTCGCAGTGACTTGTCGCCCTTCTTCGCAAACGACAGCGCGTCGAGGACGGTGGGATCGCCGATACCAAGCCGCAGTCGACCAAGGGCGATCCGCACCAGGTGCTTGGCTGAGACGGAATCGACCTGCTTCAGCAGGGCCGCGAAGGGCGAGCGCTTTCTTTCCACCGACCCGGCGCCACTCGCCAGCGCGATTTCCATCAGCCTGGCATGGACCTCGCTGACCGGGAGCGCCGCATTCAACCCGTGCGTCGAGAGCGTGGCTGCCACCATACCCAGGTCACCCAGCCGGCCGAAGAGTTTGGTCACCTCATCGGCCGACCTGTCGAATGCCTGTGCGATGGCGGCGATGACCAGCTTCTCGCCGAGGCCAATCTCGACCGGCTCGAAGAACGGAACGAGTCGCCCCTGGATCAGGTAGGTCAGCGGCTGAATCTCGTCGGGCGAGCTCTTCGCGTAAAGCTCCGCGAGCGTTTTCACCAGCTCGTTCCGGCTCGAAGTCGACTCCAGCCGGTCGAGGTAGCCGCTCAGCTCGGCGAACGTCATAGCTGCTTTTCGAGGCGGTCGATCAACGCACGCTGCGCGGGAAGCAGCTTGCGGCGCGCCGCCTCGCCGTCAAACCATCCGGCCCGGTCCACCTCGGGAAACTGCTGCATCTTCCCGGAGCGCGGCGGCCACTCGAGCTCGAACGTGTTACTGGTGATGCGCGTGACGTCGAGGTCGCCCGGCAACGCCCAGGCCTGAACGAGCTTGCCGCCCGCCTGCCGGACTTCACCGAGCGGAGTTCCCTCCCCATCGGGAGCCGCAGTACCGAGCTCTTCGTGAAATTCCCGGCGTGCTACGTCCATACCCTCTTCATTCTCGGCCACCTCGCCCTTGGGGATCGACCAGGCGCCCTCGTCGCGTTTTTGCCAGAAGGGCCCTCCAGGATGGACGAGCAGGACCTCAAGCTTGCCGTCGCGTCGCCGGTAGAGCACCAGGCCGGCACTCCTGACCGAGCGTTTAGGCGGTTGCCTCATGCCCGGCCGCAAACGTCTTCTCGCCGGCGCGGATCGGGACTTTGAGCCAGTTCTCCGGAGGCGGCAGGGGACAGCTCCAGGATGGGTCGTAGGCGCAATTCGGGTTGTAGGCGTAGTTGAAGTCGATCGTGACGTGGTCGCCGTGGGCATGCAGTTCCAGATAGCGACCCGCGCCGTACGTCTCCTTCCCCGAGGTGGCGTCTCGGAACGGAATAAAGAGCTCGTCTGAGTCCTCGGATGCGTACAGCGTCACCTCGGCAGGCTGCCCGTCGACTTGGAACCGCACGACACCGTAACGCTCGTAGACCTGCTCGTCACCGGCGGAGGTTCCCATGCGCACCTCGCCCGGCTGGACGTTACGATCAACCGTTCCGTGGATGGCGAGGCCTGGGTTCTCGTCGAAATAGTCGAGGCCCTCAAAGGAGCCGCGTTGCACGGGCGTCAGGGGTGAGTTGGGGTCCTGGGCAAACACCCGGTCCTTCTCTGCACGAAACCGCTTCAGCTCAGGGTCGCCCATCGCCTTGACCATACGCCATGACGGCGCGGACCAGCCGGTCGATGAATTCACTCGTCAATGGTTCACCGCTCATGAGTAAACGGTAGTAGATGGGACCGAGAAGCAGGTCGACCGCGATCTCTCGATCAAGGTCCGGCCTCAGTTCACCGCGATCGATCCCCCGCGCCAGCAGGCCCTGGATCGCGGCGATCCGGCGCGCCAAGACTTGTTCCCGGAACCCTCGTGCCAGCTCGCGATCGATCGCCATCTCCGAAATCAGCCCTCGCAGGATTCGCCCGTAGAGTCTCGAATTGACGTTCTTGATCAGCTGGCCGAGGTAGGCACTGAGGGCTGTCCTAGTACTGCCGGCGTGGACAACGGGGGGCTCCTCGCGGATGACCTCGAGTAACGCCGCCAGCGCGAGATCCTCCTTCGACCGCCAGCGCCGGTAGATGGTCGTCTTCGCAATGCCGGACCGTTCCGCCACGCCCTCGACCGTCAACCCGTGGACCCCGCCCCGGGCCAGGAGCTCGCGGGTCGCCTTGAGGATGGCGTGGCCGGTCGCCGACCTCCTCGGCCGGCCCGGGCCTGCCCGCTGGGGTTGATGGAATAGTTGCCCGGCTTTCATGGTTCCCAATTATGAAACGTTCCGTAGCGTTTCAGTTGCAGTCAAGTCGGCGTTCGGACAAAGGAGGTAAACAGACATGGGTACTGCTTGGAGGCGGTGGCAGGATTACGCCACCATCATTCTCGGCGTTGCTCTCTTCGTAACGCCTTTCGTCTTCGGTGATACCTCGCAGGGGACGGCGGCAACGACAGCCTACATCCTCGGGGTTCTATTGGTTCTGAGCGGCCTGCTGGCCGCGGCCATGCGGGAGGCAAACACGGTCGAGTGGATTCCGGTGATTCTCGGAGTGATCACCTTTATCTCCCCCTTCGTGTTTGGCTTCACGGCCGTGACCGCCATCGCGTGGGCCGCCTACATCGTTGGGGTGCTGGCAGTAGTCAACGCCGGCAGCCTGCTGCTGAACCTCACCGGCAGCCGTCGTCCGAATCTCGCCTAACGCGACGCTAGAGGCGGAGGCTCCGTCCTCCGCCTCGCCGTCATTGAATCGAGGTGCTTCACATGGAAACCATGGTGTCGACCCAGGCGATGCTTCCCAAGAAAATCATGGTTGGGCTGGACGGTTCTGCGGGCTCCGCACGTGCGCTGGCCTGGGCGATCGAGCTGGCCAAGGCGCTTCAGGCCGAGATTGTCGCGGTGCACGTCGTTGAACTGCTGACGCCTTCTGCCCTGGGCGTGGGATTGGCGCCCATAGCTCTGCCGGACGACTGGGTGGACGACTTGCGCAGGCGTTTTGAAAACGAGTGGACCGCCCCCCTCAAGCAGGCCGGTATCCGATATCGGACCGTCTTCGAGACCGGGGCTCCCGCGTCGGCATTGATTGCCATTGCCCATGACGAACACCCCGATCTGATCGTCACCGGGAGTCGCGGCCTGGGCGGTTTTGGCGAGCTACTCCTGGGGAGCGTGAGCCATCAACTCGTGCTCCATGCGCAATTGCCGGTTGTGGTCATCCCACCGGACCCGAAGAAGGTACCTCACCCTGCGCAAAGGTCAGGCGAGCTTTCCAGCGTAGCGGCGCCGTAATCCCCCCTACACTTACGGGGAGGCGCCTGACAGATGTACCAGCCCGCGCTGTGGCACGACTACTTCGCGGTGGTCGGCACCGGCGCCGCCGCGTTGACCGGGTTGGTGTTCGTGGCGATGACGCTGCACCTCGAAGAGGTCACGGGCGATCCCGTCCATCGCCATCGTGCGCGGACCATCTTGACCGGCTTGACCGCGGTCTTTATCCGCTGCGCCCTGGTGCTGATGGGCGGGCAGAATGCACAGGCCATCGCGGTCGAGATCATCGGTGTCCTCCTGGTCGTGGAGGCGATTCTCTACAACAGCATCCGGCAGGCCGCTCGGAGTGCGGACAACGGCGTTCTCTGGAGAACGATTGGGAGTTTTGCCTGCCTCGTCCTGGAGCAGATCGGTGCCCTCATCCTCTTCTCCGGGAACCCGGCAGGCCTCTATCTGGTCGGCCTTGGCATGATGTCGTCCTTCATCTTCATGGTGACTGGCGCCTGGCTCCTCCTGGTCGGCGTCGGGGCGCAACAGGCCGCGGTTTCACTGCGTAACGTCGGCGACCGTGACCAATAGGTCCCAGGTGTTGCGCAGCGAGACAAGGAGGAGGACAACGATGGTGGTCACGAGCACGCCGAAGGCCGCGCTGGACGACGCCAGCAGCAGGATGCCGGCTGAGATGATGCCGAGATAGCTGAGGCCGCTTAAGCCAAAACGCAGCGCCACACGCACGCGCTGCATCGTGCTCATCTCGAATGACCATTCCCCGCGTCGGATAGCGCCCACCAGGCTGGGTGCGGCGACGACAAGGCTGACGACGCCGGCGCCGATCAACTGCAAGCCCGCGGACGAGGGGTCCTGGAGAATCACCATGAACAGAGATACGAAGAGGACGGCCCCAAAATTGGCCAGCGTCACTCGGGCGAGGCTGCGCACCTCCGAGGTGGTGACGACGATCCGCAGGTGCAGCGAGAGACCGACGAACAGGAGTCCGACCAGCGTTGCGGACGCCGTCCCTGCCAGGATGAAGAAGTCATGCCAGCCGGCCAGCGCGGCCTGGTAGAGCATTTGCCGCTAGCTTACGAGTGGAGGATGCGGTACTTGACGTGCGTGACCGCCGGCGAGGTAATGACCTTGACGAGCTCCAGCTTGGGATCCCCGACGTTCTCGAGCAGCCGCTCGCCGGCCCCCAGGACGACCGGCACGATATGCAGGTAGAGCTCGTCCAGGAGGCCTGCCTCGATGAATTGCTGGATGGCATGTGCGCCGCCCGCGATCATGATGTCCTTGTCGCCGGCCGCCTGCCGGGCTTGCTCCAGCGCGGCGCGGACCCCGGTGGTGACAAAGGTGAAGGTGGTGCCACCCTGCATCGGCAGCGACTCGCGTTCATGGTGGGTGAGGACAAAGACCGGCCCGTGGTACGGGGGTTCATCGCCCCACCAGCCCTTCCAGGTCAGGTCCCACGCCCCCTCGCCGCCGCCAAACATCTTGCGGCCCATGATGTAGGCGCCCACGTTCTGGGCGACCTCGGCCGCCACGTCCGAGTCGACCGACCGCTCGCCGCCGGTCAGCCCCTGCTGCGCCCGCCAGCTGGCCGTGATAAAGACCCACTCGTGCAGGCGCAAGCCGCCTTCGCCGATGGGGTTCTCGAGGCTCTGGTTGGGCCCGGCAACGAATCCATCGAGCGAGATCGAGATCTGGCAGGTGACTTTACTCATATCCGTAGGACGGTCCGCCCCCACGACAATCATCGCCGATAACCTATAGGTATGGCCGCGCCGTCACGCCGCGATCGAGCACTGGCCGACCTCAAGGCAAGCGATCGACGCCTGGCGCGGCTCATCGAGTCGACAGAGCCGATCGACACCAAAGCCTGGCGCCGGGCCCGGCCGCTGGGCGATCCCTTCAGCGTCCTCGTCTATTCGATCATCGGGCAGCAAATCTCCGGCTACGCCGCTCGGGCGATCGCGGGGCGGCTCCAGGAGCGCTTCGGAGGGCGGATGCCGTCGCCGGCCGAGCTGCTCACCCTAAAGGCCGCCGATTTCAGAGCCATCGGCTTCTCTGGACGGAAAGTCGAGTATGTCCGCTCGCTGGCGGAACACATCATCTCCGGGGAGCTCCAGGTCGACCACCTCGACAGGCTGTCGGACGACGAGGTCCGCGAACAGATCACGGCCAGCCGCGGACTCGGGCGCTGGACCGCCGACATGTTTCTGCTCATCAACCTCGAGCGGCCGGACATCCTGCCGATCGGCGACCTCGGCATCCGGTCCGCCGTGCAGCGCCTCTACCGGCTCGAGCATTTGCCGAGTCCTCGGGAGGTCGAGGCAATCGGCGAAAAATGGCGACCCAACCGCAGCCTCGCGAGCCTTTATCTGTGGGCATCGGCCCGGGCGATGCCGAAGCCGGTCACGGCCGCCCCACGCATCGCCGCACGTTAGAGTTTGGCATGTTGAATGACAGTAGCTCCCCGATTCCGATGACCGCGTTCGGCTTCCAGGCCCTCAAGGCCGAGCTGGCCGAACTGCGCGCGCGCCGTCCCGCCCTGGTCGAGGAGGTCGCCGCCGCCCGCTCCCAGGGGGACCTGAGCGAGAACTTCGCCTATCACGACGCCCGCCAGCACCTTGGCATGCTCGATGGTCGCGTTCAGACCATCGAAGCCACCCTGGCGCGCGTGCAGGTCATCGAGGAGGGCGGGGCAAAGGGGGTCGCGCGGATCGGCTCGACCGTGGTCGTCAGCGACGAATTAGGCGAGTCAACCTATCAGATCGTGGGCCCCTCCGAGGGAAACATGGCGCGCGGCCTGATGTCGACGGCCTCCCCGCTGGGAAGCGCCTTGCTCGATCACAA
>Ga0209471_1000123_pt1 | contig 57855 bp, 55 predicted proteins | sample GraSoiAngelo_128_FD_185885 | JGI IMG/M metagenome (GOLD analysis project Ga0209471, IMG submission 185885) | Grasslands soil microbial communities from the Angelo Coastal Reserve, California, USA - 14_0927_12_20cm (SPAdes) (version 2) | ecosystem: Environmental > Terrestrial > Soil > Grasslands ... | reverse complement strand
CCGTCATTCAGGCCCAGGCCAGCTGGCTGCGTTCCTTCCAGTACTGATCAGCCGGCTCGGCCATTCTTGCCAGCTCGGTCAGCTGCTCCGAAGCAAGATGCACCGTGGCGGCCAGGACATTGCTGCGAACTTGCTCGGCCGTGACGGCGCCGGAGAGCACGACGTCGACCCACGGATTGGCGAGCACGGCTGCGATCGCGATCCGGTCCTGCGAAGCGAGCCGGCCGTTTGCCAGCGCCTCTTTGATGATTACACCCCAGCCGGCGTCGTGCGCTTCCGCCAGCGCCGGGCCAGCGGACGGCTCCATGAGGTTCCAGGTCGCCTGCACCGATTGAAATGGATTGATCCCGTCGACGCGCGCCGCGAGGGCCCGGCGGATCACATCAGCCTGGCGCGGACCGCTGACCGAGAGGCCAATCGTGAGCCCGTCGGCTCGCAAGCCGGTTAGCTCGGATAAGACGGCATGGTCGTCGAGGACGCCGCTCTCGAGCGTCGCCGAATGGACCTGGTAAAGGTCGAGATACTCGCCCAGGATGGCCCGGCTCTCCGCGAATTGCCGCCGGAGCGCCGCCAGTGAATGATCCTTCACCTCATGCACCTGGGCGTCGACGCGCCAATTACCGACGTAGGTGTATCCCCATTTCGATCCGACCGTCACCGCTTCCGGTGTGAGCCCGCGCTGGCGAAGCCACGAAGCCAGGAAGCGTTCCGCAAAGCCGTAGGACCGCGCGGCGTCGAAATAGCGAATGCCCGCGTCGTAGGCGGCGTCGAGGACCTCGTGCGATCGGCGCTCCAGCGCGTCGACGCTGCGGTCGGGGCCGATGTCGTGTTCCCGACCGACCGTGATGTAGCCGGGACGTCCGACGGCGGCCAACCCGAACCCGATCGGCGTGACCTTGAGCCCAGTGGCGCCGAGGGGGCGAAGCGCTATCCCCGGAGCGCGGGCTACGGCTGCTTCAGGATCCGCGCCTTTTCCTCCTCGAACTCGGCCTCTGTGAGCACGCCCGATTGTTTGAGCTCGTTGATCTTGCGCAGCTGCTCGTAGCGCTCGCCGGTGGGCGGGGACGACGTCGCCGTCGAAGAGTCCAATGCGGCGGATTGCTTCGCCGCGTCGACGGTGGCCGCGATGTCGGACCTGACCAGCTGGCCGTTGATGTGAACCGCAAAGGAGGCCTGCCGCCGGTTCTTGGTCTCCACCACGATGGTAGAGAAGCCGACCCAGTGCTTCTTGAGGCTGACGGTGACCACGTCGGTCAACGGGAGGCTGACCGTGGAGCGGTCGGTCAAGTCAGCCGGGCAGAATAGCCGCCGGTTCGTCAGGACCAGTGACTTGATCGACAGGCCCCAGTCCTTCGCTGTCTTGACCACGACCTCGCCGTCCTCGAGACGTGAACCGTCTGGTAGCTCCATGTTGCCGGCCACTAGGGGGACACCTTTTCCATCTCCCTTGCTCCCAGGGCAGCGGCGGCCACGGCGTCGAGGTCGCTATCGATCGATGCCTCGACCGCGGCGATCACCGCCCCTTCGACGAAGGGCGCGTTGCTGAGGAGGACCCGCCCCTGACCATCGGACAGCTGCTCGATGGCCATCTGGGTGCTGAGCACCGCGCTGCCCAGGTCGACCAGGATCAGCACGCCGTCTGGCCCACGAACCTCTTCGATCGCGTTGAGGATTGCGGTGGCGTCCGTGCCCAGGCGCCCGTCCGCGGTGCCGCCGGCAACCGCAATCTGCACTTTGCCCTGCGTCATCTGGGCCGCCAGTTCGCGCACGCCTTCGGCGAGCTGGCGGCTGTGCGACACCAGCACCAGGCTAACGGTACCCATAGGCCCTCGCCAGGATGTCGATGGGATGTGCCGAACGCGATCCAGCTCCATGCTCGACTTGCATGCGGCAGGTCTCGCAGTCGGCCAGCACCGAATCGCTGCCCGCGGCTTTGACCGCCTCGAAGAGCCGGGTGCCAATCTTCATGGAGAGGTCGTATTTCTCCACCTTGACACCGTAGGTCCCGGAAATGCCGCAGCAGCCCTCATCGACTTCCTCCACGCGCACCCCCGGGATCAGGCGGAGCAGCCGCATCGCCGGGTAGCCGATCCCATGCGACTTCAAGTGACATGGTGCGTGGTAGAGGACGCGGGTGTCGACGGGTTGAAAGTCGACGTCCAGCTCGCCCGCCTCGTGCAGCATCCAGAGGTACTCGCAGACGTCGTAGACGCGCGATCCGACCTGCTCGGCGCCGGGGATCTCGAGCAGATGCGCGTAATCGTGCTTGAGCATCAGGCCACACGACGTCGAGCTGGCGATGATGTCGACGCCTTCGGGCAGCGTGCTCAACCGTCGCACGTTCTCGACGCCGTACTTGCGCGCCAGGTCGGTATTCGAGTTGACCACGGCCGGGATGCCGCAGCACTGCTGGCGGGGGACGATGACCTCGATCCCATTGCGCTCCAACACCGCGACCACTTGCTGACCCAGCTGTCGTTCGTTGAAATCGACCCAGCAGCCATAGAAATAGGCAACCGTCCTGCGGATCTCCCTCCCCCCTTGCGGGGGAGGGTCGGGATGGGGGGTCCGGTGTCGCTTGAACCAGCTCTCGAAGGTCAGCCATTGGTACTTCGGAAGCGGCCGCCGCCGATGGATGCCGACGACTCGCTCCATCAGCAGGCGAAAGAGCGGGTTGCGGTTCCCGAAATTCGCGAGCGGTGCCGTCAGGCTCCCGAACCGGCTGAGCAGCCGGGTATGCCCCAACAGCCAATCGCGCAGGGTACGGCCCTTCTCTCGGGCCCCCTTGTTCTGTGCGCGCCGGATGTACTCCTGGATGCTGACCTGCGATGGGCAGGTGACTTCGCACAGCTTGCACCCGGAGCAGAGGTCGAGGCCGGCGGTAACCGTCGTCTCGTGCTGGTCTCGATAGCGTTCCGATTCGGGCCCGAGGAACTTTGGCCCGCGGAAGATCTCGGTCGAGCGGGCCACGGGGCACACCGTATTGCAAGCCGTGCACTTGGTGCAGGCTTCGACCGGATGCTCCTCTTCGACGGTGTCCGAGAATGTCTCCCGGTCCTCGGTGATCACGCTGCCATCGCCTCCTGTGCGGCGCGATAGCCGGTTGCGATCGCCATGCCCCCGCGAGCCTTGATCCCCGTCGGGTCGTAGCCCGCGATCCCCCCACCAGCCACGAACACGTTCGCGGCGAGCGTGCGGCCGTCCCTGTCGGTCGGCTGCAGCCGATCGGTGACCGGATACCCGATGGCGGCGAAGGGCTGCGCCGCAAATAGCGACTCGTCGGTTCGCTCGCCTGGGGTTGCATGCTGGGCGAGCACCTGGTGAAAGAAAGGGTCGCGCACCGTATGCGCGCCGGCACGCCAGGCCCCATCGACCGCGTCCTCGAGCGCAAGGATGTAAGCCTTCGCTTCGACCGGCTGCTCCCGGCCGGCGGACTTGAGATGGATGCGGAGGCAGCGTCCGTTGGCGACCTCCGCCTCGTGCGCCGGCGCGGCCCAGATCATCTCGACACCCGTCTCCTGAAGGTGCCGCCGGAGGCGATCGAAGAGCCGCAGCCCGAGCACCGACGGCGGAACGGTCGGAATTTCGAAAACCGGATGGCCCGTCTCCTTTTCGAATTCGAGGTGCACGTCGGTGTCGTGGGTCAAGCCGAGGACGGCCGGCAGTCCTAGCCGGGCGCGGTCGTCCTTGACTGCATGGCGTAACCGCTCCGCGACGGCTCGGCGGAAGGTCGCGTCTTCCATGCTTCTCGCAATGTCGATTGAGGTGAAGAGGCGGTCAGGCTTGACGCCGGGCAGCGGCACGCGGACCGCGCCGACGTTCCGGCTGCCGCCGTTCCAACCATTCGACAGGTTGGCCGCGGCCAGCTCCGGGACAAAGTCCTGATAGCCGTCGAAGCCGCAGAACACGATCGGTTCGTTTCGGTGGAGATCACCCGCGGCCATCGACGTCGGCACCAGGCAGCTCGGTTTGGGCGTGCCGGTGGCGGTGGGGAGGAGGAGGTTACGATCCAGAGTCCCTTGCCAGTTGAAGCCGGCTTCGCGCAACCAGTCGAGCAAGAGCGAGCTGCCATTTTGGAGCGCCGGCAACCCCGCGCGGGCGTACGGGTGCTCGGGGTGATCTGCGATCAGCTGGCGCACGCCGCTGATCGGCTCTTCCACCACTTCTGCCGTGGTTGGGTTCGCATATCCCAGTACGTCGACCGTTGCATAGAGAAAGTAGAGGGACGACAGCCCGGGCCAGATGAGGACAGGTTTGCGGCCGGCACGCTGGAGTGTGCGGGTGGCGATCAGCGCCGAAAGGCCGGACCCAACGACGGCGATGTCGAATCTCACGGCTGGCCCACCGCCTCCACTTCTACCGGAACCGTGTAGAGACCCGCTCGTCTCGGGTCGTCGCCCTCGAGTTGCAACTGGCGGTCGACGTTGAAGAGTTCCAGGTGCACGCCGGTCGTGACTTGCGCCTGCCGAAGCTGGCTTCCCCAGAACACATGCCGCACGCCGCGCCAGCGCGTCTCGAGAAAGTCCGCCATGGCGCGGGTCGCCGTCCGGCCATCGACGCCCCGGTCGGTGACCAGGCGTCCCGCGAGCCGGTAGGAGCAGATGGCCGCCTGGCACGGCCCCATTCCGGACCGGGTGCGCCGGCGGACGTCTTCCAGGGTGCGGACCGCCGGGTCCTTCATCCACGGCTCGACGTCCTGCGGGCGAACCATCTCGCACTCACACAGCAGCGGCTGGAGCGCCAGCTCCTCGCCGTGCGGCTTGGGGACGCCGACCTGGGCCGGCCGGTGGCGGAGCTGATCCAGCTCGTCTTCGCGGTCATTCAGCGGCACCTCGGCCGTGGTCGACTTGGTGCTGACGCCGAGCCGCCGAGCCACCAGGTCCGTTACGCGTTCGGCCATCAGGCGATAGGTGGTGACCTTGCCGCCGACGATGCTGGTAAAACCCGCGATCCCGTCGCGCTCCTCATGGTCGATGACCGCGAAGTTTCGGCTCATCTCGCGCCCCTCGGCCTCCGCGCCGAGGTCGTACAATGGCCGCACGCCGGCATAGGCGCGCATGGCACGCGCGGTGGTCACACCGTCCAGCATCTTCGCGCCTTCGTCGATCAGCATCTGCACCTCATCCCATTCGATCGGCAGCACTTCGGGGTGGGGGACCTTGACCGCCGTGGTGCCCAGGATGGCGACGCTCAGGCCGGGGACAACGATGTCGCCGTCGCCCGGCTTGTGGCAGCGATTGATCGCGGCGTGCGCCAGGCGCTGCGAGAGGATGACCATGACGCCCTTGACCGGAACGACCTTGACCTCGACATCGAGCAGGCGGGCGACGAACCCCGACCAGGCGCCGGTGGCGTTGATCACCGCCTGGCAGCCGATGGATGTCTCTTCACCGGTCATCGCGTCCCGAGTCAGCACGCCTGAAACCCGATTGCCATTACGGGTGAAGCCGACGACCTCGGTGTAGGTCCGGACCTGCGCCCCGCGACGGCGCGCCGACTCGACGTTACCGACCACGAGGTAGAAGGGGTCCAGGTGGCCGTCCTCCGGGACCCAGAAGACGGTCCGCACCTGTGTCGATAGCGCGGGTTCGCGGCGACGCGCCTCCTCAACAGAAAGGCGCTCGCATGTGATCCCGGCTTTCTGGCATCCCTCGACGAACCGGGGCTCCCAGGCCTCGTCCTCCTCCGACACAGAGACGAAGTAGCCGCCGGTATCTTCGACTGTGGTCCGCGCGATGCGGCGCAGGATGCGTCCTTCCTCGACACACTCGATGGCGGCGGCCAGGTCGTTGACGCAGTAGCGTCCGCCCGAGTGCAGCAGCCCGTGAGAGCGCCCGGTGGTACCGGATGCGAGGTCGCCCTTTTCGACAAGGATCGCATCGATGCCGCGCATCGCCAGGTCTCGGAGCACCCCGGCGCCCGTAGACCCACCCCCGATGACGACAACGCCCGTGCTGGTGTCAGGCATTAAGAGAAAGGGGAAAGGACCGCACGGCCCTTTCCCCTCATCCTAGCGCGCTTTTCTACGCCTTCGCGCCAGCACCTACCGCTTCTTTTGCCTTTTCCTTCTCGACCCAGCCGAGGGTCCGCTGCACGGCCTTCTTCCAACCGGCAAGCCCCGCCTGGCGTTGCTCTTCGGTCGACTTCGGCTCGAAGACCTTGTCCACCTGCCAGTTCTTACGCAGCTCGTCCAGCGTGCTCCAGAAGCCGGTCGCCAGCCCGGCACCGTACGCGGCACCCAGTGACGTCGTCTCCTGAACCTGCGGCCGAACCACCTTGACGCCCAGGATATCCGCCTGCAGCTGCATCAGGAAGTCGTTCTTGACCGCCCCGCCGTCCACCTTGAGGGTGGTCAGCTTGACGCCCGAGTCCGCCTCCATCGCGTCCGCAACCTCCTTGGTCTGGTAGCAGATCGACTCCAGCGTTGCGCGCACGATGTGGGCGCGATTGACGTAACGGGTCAGGCCGACGATCGCGCCGCGCGCGTACATATCCCAGTGTGGCGCGAACAGGCCTGAGAACGCTGGCACGAAGTAGATGCCGCCCGCATCGTCGACAGACTTCGCGATCGCCTCCGTCTCCGACGCATCCTTGATCAGCCCGAGGTTGTCACGCAGCCACTGGATCGCCGCGCCGGTGATCGCGATCGAGCCCTCCAGCGCATACACCGACTTGCCCTGCTCCATGCCGTAGGCGGCCGTGGTCAACAGGCCGCTCTTGGACGGAACCGGATTGGTTCCGGTGTTGAGCAGCATGAAGTTGCCGGTGCCGTAGGTGTTCTTCGCCTCGCCAACGGAGTAGCAGGTCTGCCCGAAGAGGGCCGCCTGCTGGTCGCCGAGGTCTGCACAGACCGGGACGGCGCCGCCCACGGGACCGTTGGCCTTGGTCTGGCCGTAGAACTTCTTGTCGCTCGAGGGACGGATCTGGGGCAGCACAGCCCGCGGGACCTTGATTTTGCTGAGGAGCTCAGCATCCCAATCCAAAGTCTTCAGGTCCATCAACATGGTTCGCGACGCGTTGCTGTAGTCGGTGACGTGCGCCCCACCCTCGGGCCCGCCCGTCAGCCACCAGATGACCCAGGTATCGATGTTGCCGAACAGCAGGTCTCCGCGCTCGGCCGCCGCGCGCGCGCCTGAGACGTTGTCGAGGATCCACTGAATCTTGGGCCCTGAGAAATAGGTGGCGACCACCAATCCGGTCTTGGCCTTGACGGTCGGCTCGACGCCGTCGTTGATCAGCTTCTGACAGATGTCGATGGTACGGGTGTCCTGCCAGACGATGGCGTTGTAGACCGGCTTGCCCGTCTTCTTCTCCCAGACGACGGTAGTCTCGCGCTGGTTGGTGACCCCGATCCCCGAAAGCTCGTCCGCCGTGATGCCTTTCTTCGACATCGAGCCCTTGATCACGCGCTGCGTCTTCTCCCAGATTTCCATCGGGTTGTGCTCGACCCATCCAGGCTTGGGATAGATCTGCTCGTGCTCGAGGTAGTCGGTCGACACGACCTTGCCATCGTGGCTGAACACCATGAAGCGCGTGCCCGTGGTGCCCTGGTCGACAGCCGCCGCGTACTTCTTGTCCGCCATGCCCATCCTCCTTACGAGGTCGATTTTGCTTGCTGGGGTAGCGCCGCCAGGCTATCGCTCAACGCGCGCAACATCAGGTAGGACGAGGTCGCGCCCGGGTCCTGATGACCGATGCTTCGATCGCCGAGATAGCTGGCGCGTCCCTTCAGCGCCTTGAGTGGAATCGTCGCCTTCATCCCTTCCTCGGCCGCGTCTGCCGCCGCGGCGAGGGCCTCCTGCAGCGAAGCTCCGCCATCAAGGGATTGCTTCGCCCGGGCGACCGCGGGAGTCAACGCGTCGACCATCGTCTTGTCGTTGAGGTTCGCTTTGCCCCGCTCCACCACGCCCTTGAGCCCCGCCTCGAGCGCGCCGACGAGATCCCGATCGGAGATCTCCGATTTTCCATCGAGCGCCGCGCCGGCTCGCAGAAAGAAGGTGCCGTAGAGCGGCCCGCCGGCGCCCCCCACGGAGCCGACCAGTGCCATACCGGTCGTCTTGAGGAGGGTGCCGGCGTCCTTGTCGCGGACCGGGGCGATCTTGACCAGCACGGCCTGGAAGCCCCGGTCCATGTTGATGCCGTGGTCGCCGTCGCCGATAGCGGCGTCCAGACCGGTCAGGTACTGCTTCTGCTCGGCGACGATGCCGGCATAGCGTTCCACCCAGTCATAGATCTGCGCGCTGGTCGCCGCCACTCGCTCTTTAAGCCTTCCAGCGAAGCGCCGGCGTGTGCACCGGCGCATCCCAGAATTTGGTCGTCTCCGCGTCGAGCTTCAAGATCGTTACCGAGCAGCCCGCCATCTCGAGCGACGTGATGTAGGGGCCGACCAGCGACCGCGTGACCTTGATGCCCCGCCCGGTCAGATACCGATGAACCGCGTTGTAGACGACATACAGCTCGATCAACGGCGTGCCGCCCATGCCATTCACGAAGGCGAGGACCTCATCGCCGCTCTTGTAGGGGATGTCGTTGACGACGGCCATCGTCAGGATCTCTGCGATCTCGTCCGCGGACTTTAGCTTGGTCCGTTCCCTCCCGGGCTCGCCATGGATGCCGATGCCCAGCTCCATTTCGTCGTCGGCGATCTCGAAGGTGACCTTGCCGGCTGCCGGCACGATGCACGAGGTGAGCGCCATCCCCATGCTCCGGCCGTTGGCATTGACCCTCTTCGCCAGCTCGGTTACTTTATCGAGGTCGGCGCCGGCCTCCGCCGCGCCGCCCACGATCTTCTCGAGCAGGACGGTGACGCCGACACCGCGACGACCCGCGGTGTAGAGGCTGTCCTGGACGGCGACGTCGTCATTGGTGACGACGGCGTTGACTTTGGCGCCCTCCCCTCGGGCCAGCTCCGCCGCCATTTCGAAGTTCAGAATGTCGCCCGTGTAGTTCTTCACGATGTGAAGCACACCGGCGCCACCGTCGACCGCCGCCGTCGCCCGCGCCATCTGGTCGGGCGTGGGCGAGGTGAAGACCGCACCCGGACACGCTGCGTCGAGCATGCCCAGCCCCACGAATCCCCCATGCATCGGCTCGTGACCGCTGCCGCCGCCCGAGACCAGGCCGACCTTGCCCTTCCTGGGCGCGTCCTTGCGAATGATCACGTTCGGGTCGTACTCCACCCGGATCAGATCGGAGTGGGCCGCGGCCATCCCGGCCATGGCGTCCTTGACTTCCGTCTCCGGCGTGTTGATCAGCTTCTTGAGTCGAGTTGTGACTGCTGCTTCTGCCATCGCTGCCTCCTCTTACTTGTTACGTGTGGTCGGCAAGACGCGTCGGAACATGAACATGCCGAGCCCCTTCCCCATCAGTAGCCCTAGACCGATCGCTCCCAGATTCAGCCCCAGCAACTGTGGGTTGAAGGGCGGCGTCAGCAGTGCGAGCAGCACGGCGCCGACGGCCAGGCCGCTCCCGCCAATCAGCAGGATGCGGTTCAGCCGCTGCACAGGTGTACGAGCCGCCCGAGGGCGGGGCGAGGGTTCGATCCCTCGCCCGCCCGGGGCTTTACCGAGTTGTCGATTGAGCCGCCGAGACACCGTCCTCCTACGCCCGCGCCCGCGCCGATTCCACGACGGGAACGGTGTCGGGACCGACGGGTGCCGGCAGATGCTGGTGAATGAACGTGTCATAGATCCAGGCGCCGAGTGGCCCGCCAATGAGTGGCATCCCGGTGGTGACCCAGAGGTTGAAGTTTTGCCCCGGGATCGCGTTCGAGCCGTACCCAATGAGCAGCCCCCAGATCCGCGGCCCGAGGTCACGGGCGGGATTCAGGGAGGCCATCTCGATCGGGGCAAACAGGCCGACCAGGGCGGCCACGACGAAACCGATCGCGATTGGCGCCAGGTTGGCCGCCGACGGGACCCGGTCCTCGACGATGCCGAGGATGCAGATCACGAGGAGCGCCGTGATGACGATCTCGGTTCCGGCGCCCCGCCACCAGGGATCCTGGGTCAGGTAATCGGTACCGCCTTGGAGCGCCGGATGACCTGCATACCCAACAAGCCCGGGGTGAGGCCAGTTCGCCCAGAAGATGAGCCCGCTATTCACGCCGCTCACGTCGCCCCGAGAGATCTTGCCGGCGGTCTCGTACGCAACGATGATCCCATTCCACACGAAGGACACGCCGACGGCTGCGATGAACGCGCCGACGAGCTGGGAGCCGATGTACCCCGGTACCTTCGACCACGGGAAACCACGGCGCCACGCCAGCGACAGCGTGACGGCCGGGTTGAGATGTGCGCCGGATACCGCGCCGGCGGTGTAGATGGCCAGGGTGACCGCGAACCCCCAGAAAAGTCCCGCCGCCAACAGGCCGGCCTTGAAGCCATTGCCGCCTGCCCCCGCGACGGCGAAGGCGACGAAGCTGTCGCCGAGGAAAACCAGAACGAATGTTCCCAGCACTTCGGCCAGGTATTTCTTAGTCCAGCTTTCGGTTACTGCCATTGCTTCCTCCTCCTCGTCTTTTGATCAAATCCGCGCGATGACGCCTGCCCGATGAGCTCGCCCCTTTTTGCACCTCCTTTGGCGGGCGTATGCAAGAAAAAAGTCCTAACCTGCACGCTCCAGTTGGAGCGCATAGGTCAGGACTTTTCCCTTCAGTGTCCCGCCAGTCGCTTGCAGGCTTGTTCATAGCACACGAGTCAGGTGGTGTCAATCGCCCATCGGGACGAACCGAGCTTTTTAGGAAACCAGCGTGCGGCTGAAGTCGCGCCAAACCTCGAGGCGGGCGCTAGAAACGACGGCGGCGCCGGCGCGGAGCGCCTCGGCGGCCTGCTCGGCGGAACTGATGAACCCGGTGCCCCAAACGGGTGTGCTGGTGATCGAACGGATGATCGGCATCACCTGTGGGATGGCGACGGCTGGGGCAATGGCGATCGCATAGGGAGCTGGAGAGACCAGCGAGTGGAGACCGGTCTCGAGCCCGGTCGAATCGAGTGCGTGGATCCGCTGGATGGTTCGCAACCGAAACCGGCTGGCGTCCTGGAGCAGGTGCGGCTTGACCGACAGCACCCCGGAAAACCCGAGGTCGGTTGCCAGGAAGGCGAGGGCGGCGCTGTCGGGCGCGAGCCCCTCCACGGCATCGAGGTTGACGAAGATCGCGACACCCTGGCGGGCAGCGCCGGCGAGTGCTCCGACGATCGACAGCAAGCTTCCCCGTTCGAGCAGGACCTGACGGAACCCGAGGTCGAGCGCCTGGTTCAACGAGGCGCCATCGCGAACCGCGGGCAGCATCACGCCCATGACACCGGGCGTTCTCATGGCCACAGCTCGGCGGTACTGGTGCTCACCGCGAGCGCGCCATGTTGCAGCGCGGCATCGCGCTGCGCGGGCTCGGTCACAAAGCCCCCGACGATGATGGGGAGCGGGAGCCGGGACCGGATCTCGTTGACGACCAGGGGAAAGATCACCCCGGGGAGGACTTCGACAATGTCGGGGCGCGCGTGATCCAGGGCCGACATCGCCGAGGGCAGGGCCAGGTCGTCGTAGAGCAGCAGTCGTTGAACCGCGATCACCTTTTCCGCCCGAGCCGCAGCCACCAGACCGCTGTGCGAGGTGATGATCCCGTTGACGCCGATGTCCCTGGCCAGGAAGGCGATGCCCGCCCGGTCCTTGCCCAGGCCGGCAATCAGGTCGATGTGGACGAACGCCAGCTTGCCGCGCGCCTGCACCGCCCAGACCAGTGGACCGAGATGGAATGCCGGCGCTCGCAAGAAGAACACCGCCGGAACCTGCGAGGCGAGCGCCCGCGGCAGGTCCTCACCCCGGCGGATCACGGCCGCCACCGGCACGTGGCCAAAGGCTTCGAGAAGGCGGCTCATCGATCCATCGACGGCGCGCGGGCGGCCCGGCGTGACGGTCGTCCGAGTGGCCATCGCCACCTCCTTGTAAGGCTTCGATTTTACGGCGATTCCTCAAGTGACCTTGACCGAAGGCGGTCTGGGCTGCAGACTACGGCTGAGAGGGAGGCGATAACCGTCATAACCGAACGTCAGCTCACCATCATGAACAAGGTTGGGCTGCATGCCCGACCGGCCGCGCTCTTCGTGCAGACGGCGGCCCGCTTTAAGGACACGCGCGTCGAGGTCGTGAAGGACGGCATGGCTCGAGACGCCAAGAGCATCCTCAATGTCCTGACGCTCGGCGTTAGCCAGGGAACGACAATCACGGTCCGCGCCGATGGTCCGCAGGCGGATGCCGCGGTCGCGGCGCTCACCGACCTCGTCGATCGTGACTTCGGCGAATAGCTCGCGGACGCGGCTCAAAGGGATCGCCGCCGCGCCGGGACAAGCTTTTGCGCCCGCCTGGCGATGGCAGGACGCTCCGCTCGGGAGCGCCGCCGCAAGATCGGCGGGCGAGGTGGGGGCGGACGAGTTAACGCGGGCCATTGAACACGTCAAGCTGCGCCTATCGGCCACGACCGCGCGGCTTCGCGCGGGTGGCGCCTCCGCCGAGGCGGGCATCCTTGAGGCCCAGGTCCTGATGCTGGAAGATCCAGCGTTGCTCGAGGGGGCACGGGAGCTGGTCATCGGTGGGACCCCCGCGGATGTCGCGGTTGCGCAGACGATGGCACCCTTCGCCGCCATGTTGCGGGCGTCACCGGACCCCGTCTTTCAGGCGCGCGCGGCGGATGTCGACGACGTGGTCGAGCAACTGCGTCGAGCCCTGCATGGATTGAGCGACGTCCCGCCGCTGCCGTCGCAGCCCTCGATCGTGGTCGCGCGCGACCTCGCCCCCTCGCAAACGGCGGGACTGGACCGCACCCTCGTCGTCGGCTTCGCCACTGAGCAGGGAACGGCGACGGCGCATACGGCGATCCTTGCCCGCGCGCTCGGCCTGCCGGCCGTCGTTGGCATCCCCGGTCTGGTCGACGCGGTCGCCGACGGTCAGCCCCTCCTGCTCGACGGCGATGAGGGCACGGTGCTCGTCGATCCACCGCCGGACGCGATTCCTCACCTGGGTGGTCCGGCCACTTTGGCGGCCGATGCCGAACCCGCCATCACGCGGGATGGACGCCGGGTCGAGGTCGGCAGCAACGCCGCCAACCTCGAGGATGCCCAGCGCGCCGCGGCCGCCGGCGCGGATGGCATCGGACTACTCCGCAGCGAGTTCCTCTTTCTCGGCTCCGACCAGCTGCCCACCGAGGATGAGCAGGTCGCGATGCTGGAAGCCGTGACGGAGGCGATGGGGGCGAGGCCGGTCATCCTGCGCACCCTCGACGTGGGAGCGGACAAACCGCTCCCCGCCCTGCCGCAGCCGCCCGAAGCAAACCCGGCGCTGGGGGTGCGTGGCCTTCGGCTCCAGCTCCTCCGCCGGCCGGACCTGTTGGCGGACCAGGTGCGGGCCGCGCTTCGGGTCGCCGCCAAACATCCTCTGCGCCTGATGTTCCCCATGGTGTCGACCCTCGATGAGGTCCGCCAGGCAAAGGCCATCGTCGCGGCGGCGGCGAAGGATGTCAACGCGGCTGGGGCCAACGGGCCACGCATGCCGGTGGGCATCATGGTCGAGGTGCCGGCCGCCGCGATCGGCGCCGATCTGCTCGCCCGCGAGGTCGACTTCTTCAGCCTCGGTACCAACGACCTCACCCAGTACCTGTTTGCCGCCGACCGCACCAACCCGGAGCTGGGGCCGCTTGCGGACAGCCTCCACCCGGCGGTGCTCCGGATGATCGACCAGGTGGTGAAGGCCGCCCGTCGGCACCGGCGCTGGGTCGGCGTCTGCGGCGAGATGGCCTCAGATCTCTGGGCGGTGCCGCTGCTGGTCGGCCTGGGGGTGGATGAATTGAGTGTCCACCCGCCGATGGTCGCCCGGATCAAAGCCACCGTCCGGCGGTTGAACGCGGCGGAGTGCGCCAGGGTAGCGGCTGCCGCGCTCAAACTGGAGGGCGGACAGGCGGTTCGGCATCTGCTCGAGCAACGCCATCTCGAGCCCAGCAGCCTCCGTCCGCGAACTGACCGATAATGCACCTCGTTGCGCCGTGCCCGCCGGTTCGCCGGCCTCGTCCTGGCTAACGTCGTCCTCGGGCTTCTGCTCTCGGCTTGCGCCAGTCCGGAAGCCGCATCGGAACTGGCCCCCACCTTGAGCCTGAAAATGATTGGCGGCAACCGGATTGCCTTTCAGAATGGCATCCCTGTCCCGACCTTCTCTTATCAGCCCCGGCGACGCCTCGACCTCGGTGGCCTCTGGCGGCTGCAATCGACGCCGATGAACCACGATCTCTCGCTCGCCACCCGACCACAGTCATTGAAGGCGATCCTGGCCGATGCTGCAGGCCGCGAATCAACCGCGTTCGACGACACGCGCTGGCCCACGGTCGAGGTCCCGGGATCCTTCGATCCGCCGCCGGCGGCGTCGGCGGACGGAGCCTGGTATCGCAAGGACTTCGATGTCCCGGCCGAATGGCAGAACCAGACCGTCACGCTGAAATTTGGCGCCGCCAACTACATCGCCGACGTCTGGCTGAACGGTCACTGGCTCGGCTACCACGAGGGCGGGTCGACCCCGTTCGCCTTCGACGCAACGGATGCCGTGCTGCCCAACGAGGTCAACACGATCGCGGTCCGGGTCGACAACCCGCCCTGGGGCACGCGCCAGGACATCGTTCCCTGGGGTCTCACCGACTGGTGGAATTATGGTGGTCTCACCCAGCCGGTCTGGATCGAGGCCACCGCGCCCGTTTATGCGGCTCGCGCCGACATCGTTCCCCACCTGGACGGCGCCGATATTGCGGTCACGCTGCATCAGCGGGGGGGAGACCCAACCCCGGTCGAGGTCGGCCTCGACGTCCTACCGGCGACCGTGGATCCGACTAACCTGACCAACCCCGATCCGACCAGCCTGATCCCGGCTGCGGCGGTGCCGATCGCGTCCCAACGGATCGATGCCGGCCAGCTCGCCCGTGATGGAACCAGCCAGGTGCACGCCAGCTTCTCGCTCAGCAATGCCGCGCTCTGGTCGCCACAGTCACCGGCGCTGTACGTCCTGCAGGTCCAGGTGTTCTGGCAGGAGCGACGGTCGGATCAGCTGTACGAAACCTTTGGCCTTCGTCACATCGGCGTCGACCCCAAATCGCCGCGCCTGCTGCTCAATGGCAACCCGGTCGCCTACGCGGGGGTCGCCCTCCACGACGAGCGCGTTTATCCTGCGGTGAACAGCCGCCCGCGCGGTGGTCCGGTCGTGACCCCGGACGACATCTTGATCCTGCTCGACAAGGCGAACGCCACCAATGTCCAGCTGATTCGAGCCGACCACCATCCGGCGAACCCGCTGCTGCTGATGCTGGCCGATCGGCTGGGATATGCCATCTGGGAAGAGATCCCGCTCTACCACTACACCCCCGCCACCTTCACCATCGCCATGGACCGCGGCATCCCGCAAGAAATGTTGAGCGAAATGGACCTGCGCGACATGAACCACCCGTCGGTGCTCTTCCACGGCCTCGCCAACGAATCGACCGGCGGCATCGAGCGCGAGCAGGCGCTCGCCACCCTGCACAACCTCGATCGCGCCCTCGATGGAACGCGTCTCACCGGGCAGGCCGCCTACGGCAGCCAGCCCGACGACCAGACGAGCCGCCCGCTCGACCTCGCCGGTCTTACCACGTACTACGGCGTTTTTTACGGGCCGGATCCCGGACCAGGCACCAGTCGCGCATTGCAAATCGCCCACGCCACGTTTCCGCGGAAACCGATCATGATCCTGGAGTACGGTCGCTGGTCCGACAATCTCGCGGACCAGGAGGAGCAGCGACGGGTTCTGGCCGACACCTACCATGCGGCCGCAGCGGAACTCGACACCAACCCGTCCGGCTTCGTCGGCGCGGCGGTGTGGTGGACCCTTGATGACTACTGGACGCAACTCCCGGGTGTGAAGATCGAACATTTCGGTCTCTATGCGCCGAACGGCGATCCGCGACCGGCCGGGCTGCAGGCCGCCGAGCTCTTCGCCGGCGGTGCCGGGCAGGGGGCGAAGCAGAAGATCGTTTCCTCGGCAACCGGGCAGGCGCGGAAAGCGGCCCCGGCCCTGCGATTTTTTGGCTACCTCGCCTACGCACTCGTCATCGCCCTGGCCATCCCGGCGGCGATCTTGTTGGGGCTCCTCGTGACTCGGCCGCGGCCGCGACGGATGGTGCGCTCCTGATGCACCAGGTGAGCGGACGGGTGGTAGCCGTCTCGATACGGGCGGCGCTGATCGCCGGCGGTTGGATCGGCTTTGCCCTGGGCCTGGTCAGCGGTTGTGTGCTCGGGGCGATCCTCTCCTGGTTCTCGGGCGCCATCTTGAGCTGGCAACGGGATCTCACCTTCACGGTGGGGGTGACCGAACAGCTGCTGCCCTTCGGAAACCAGATTCCGGTGCTCCAACGGCTGCAGGCGGAGTGGTTCATCGTCATCCCTGCGGTCGGTCTCCTGGTCGGAGTGTTCGCCGCGCTGGTCGGCGGGTTGATCGGCGGCCTGGTGGCGGTTTCCTACAACCGCTCGCCGTTCGGGGTGCATGTGGTGGTCGAGGTGCCCGACCAGGCCCCGTAACCGACACGCGACCGGCCGGTTGCCGAGCCTCGACCATTTCTCATCCACTTCCCATCAAATCGAAAGGTCCGGTGCCTAGGCTGGGCCACGATCATGAAGCGGGGGCCGGCCGGCAGGCTGTTGAGCCTGCTCATTCACCCGCTGGTCGTCGGCCTCCTCGTGGTTCCGGGCAGTGGTGTCCTGGCGGGCCGGACGGTTTCGGTCTCGCCAACCACGCAATCGACCCGTGTGCTTGCCCTGCCTCCGGCACCGAAGGCGGTAGCCGAACTGCCGATGACAACGCTCATCACCCCGTCGGCATTCGACACGCTGCAAGCCGACCTGCAGGCGATCGGCACGCAAAGCGGGGCTCAGGTCGGGATCAGCCTGCAGGAATTGAGTGGGCCGCGTCGGAATAATCTCTCCCTCAACGGCGGTCAGAGCTTCTATGCGGCGAGCGCGTACAAGGTCCCGCTGCTGATGGCCGAGGCGCAGCAGGTCGCGGCCGGCCAGGCGAGCCCATCCGATCAGCTCTGCTATGACCCCAGCGATGCGGAGGACGGATGGTTCACGGACTACAGCGACGGTTCCTGTTTCACTCGCGGCGACCTGGCGGTGAGGGCCGGCCGCTACTCGGACAACACCGCGGCGCACATCCTGGTCCGCTACCTGGGCGGCCGGGATGCGCTCAACCGTTATGCGAAATCGTTTGGGATGAATGCATCAGCGCTGTGGGACCCGAATACCACCACCGCCGACGACCTGACCGCTGCCTGGGTTAATGAAGCGCTCGGCCGGCTGGGCGGCACGCCGGCCCAAAGCTGGCTCTACCCGGTGCTCACGCACACCGTGAACGAGCATGGGATTCCCGCCGGGCTTCCCGGTTCGGCGACGGTCGTGCACAAGGTCGGAGCCATGTACGGAACCGAGAACGACTCGGCCTACGTCGTAAATGGACGGATCTCGTATGTGCTCTCGGTCTCGGTTGACGGCATCGACGAAGCCGCGGGCTGGTCCGTGATCGCCCGCATCTCCGCGCGGATCTGGCAGTACGAGCTCAGCCGTCCGGAATTCGTGGTGCCGGTTATCCCGCCTGAGGCGCCGCGTCAACCGGAGACCCGTTACTAGTCGAAGGACGCAGCTCGAACACTGGATGGTGGGCCGCGGCGGCGTGGGGGTCGGTGAACATCTCGGCGGCGCCGAGCAGTGAGCCCAGCATGAAGCGGCCCAGGCCGAGTGGGATGCCGCTCACGAACGGTGTCAGCGTGTCGCGATAGAACGTTTCCGCCTCCGTCGTCGACAGTTCGCGCGCGCCAACCGGTTCGGCTCGACGATTGATGGTGACGGTCGCCCGGCCCGCGGCGCGAAGATTCCGGGCCCAGTTCGTATCGCCAAAGGTGGCGATCACCCAGCGGCGACCATCGATCGAGACGACGGCGACCGGGGTGGTTCGATCCTGGCCGCTGGTACGACCGCGAACCGTGAGGAGGGCGTTGGGACCCATCGGCAGGCCACCGCGGAGCAGCCGGCGGGCGAGCGGATTGAAGAGGCTCACGAAGAAGGGCGGGCGGGAGGGCGCTTTGTCGCCCTGCGGCGACGGGTGATTGAGCTGCTGTGCCGGCATAGCCATGGGAACCTCCGAGGTGATGTCAATCAGTTGATTGACATGAGCATAGCAGATCGGTCAATCAGTTGCTTGACCGGCTTCGGGTTCGTTTTGACGGCGCAATACCAAGCCACCGTTCGAGCTGCCGGAACGCCCGGTCGGAGCGATCGGCGGAGGCGGTGCTCGGCAGTGTGAGGCTCGTGAGCGTGGCCATGATGAGCGCCGCCACGTCGTCGTTGTCGAGCTCGCGCGCCAGGTAACCGTCCCGCGCCGCTCGCGCCAGTAGCCCGCGCAGGGTGCGCTGCCAGGCCTGGAAGGCGGTAGCCATGATGCGTGCCAGCGATTCATCGCGTGCCGAGCGAAGGGCGAGCTCACCCATGACGGCACCGACCTCGGGTTCATCGCGGAGCAGCTTGCGGACGGCGCGCAGATGGTTGCGAAGCTGATCCGCCGGCGAGCCGTGGGGGGCCAGCGTCGAGCGAAAGCGATCCATCGCATGCGCAACCACGGCTCGGATCAACGCTTCCTTGGTCGGAAAGTAATAGTGGAGGGTCGCGATGTTCAGGCCGACGCCCGCGGCCACCTCTCGCGTGCGCAGTCCTTCGAAACCCCGCTCCGCGATCTGGTTGAACGCCGCCTCGACCAATGCCTGCTCACGGTCTTCCTTGTGGGACCGGGCAGGACGGGTGGTTGGGATCATTGGAATTTTCAATTAAACACTTGATGGAGTCTTGCGGTGCTAAGCTCGCGCCAAAGAGGAGGTGGCAAATGTTCAAGCCATTGCGTACGGCGGCGGCGCTTCCTGCCCAGGATCTTGAACGGGCGAAGGCGTTCTATCGCGACAAGTTGGGGCTGACCCCTGCCCTGGAGGATGCGAGGGGATTGATGTATGTGCTGGCGGCGGGCACCGGTTTCGGCGTGTTCCCCAGCAGCGGGAAGCCGTCCGGGACCCACACTCAGATGGCGATCGAGGTGGAGGATGTCGAGCGAGCCGTCAAGGACCTCCAGGCTAAAGGTGTCAAGTTCGAAGAGTACGACACCCCGATGCTCAAGACCGTCAACGGCATCGCAGACTTCGACGGCGATAAGGGCGCCTGGTTCAGGGACTCCGAGGGCAATCTGATTGCGCTCGGCTTGCCCATACCAATAGGGGCAACGGCGCGCGCCTGACGTAAGCGGATCGGCCGACTCATGCCGGGTCGGCCGATCAGGTCCGTTCCAGTTTGCTCGTGCCTGTTCCCGGATGCCACGACTCGACTACCAGGCGGTCGCCCGTTTCATTCAAGTAGGTCAGCACCGCCTCAGTGATGTCGATACGGAAGCGACGGCCGCCCGCGACGGGTGACTCCGGGAAGGCGACCTCGCGCGCGTAACCGGCGAGCTTCGCCTCGCCCGCCCAGCCCTGCGGACGCCCCTCCGGCGGATCCTCGGTGGGACTGTGAAGAGCGAGTCGCGGATCGCGCTCGAGGTCGTGCAGCTTGAGCGAGCCCGGCATCATTCCCAGGAACAGCTCCCCATCCGCGAACTCGACCTCGATGCCGCTAATTCGCGGCGAGCCGTCCTTGCGAAGCGTCGCGAGGGTTTTGTGTTTCCGAACCCGGAATCGTTCCTCGACCCGGCGCGCGAGCGCCGGTTCGGCCGACGCGAATTCGCTCCAGCGCGCCATCAATCCGTGCCGAACCACTGGCGCCGCATGGGGTAGAGGTAGCGGTCCGTCAGGAAGTTCAAGAGCCGGCGGGCGGCGGCAAAATTCTCACTGACGTCCCCGAGCGCGCGGGCAAGCGGCGCGCTCCGATCCGCGCCCTGCCGGGCGATTCGGTAGGCGCGCCGTCCGAGCTGCTCGAGAAGCCAGATTCCATCGCGCCCCTCAGCCTGTTCCCGTTCGGCCGGCGGCAACGCCCGCTCCAGTCCCCGGCGCTCCCGCTCCGCGACCAGCCGCTCGGCGGCGTAATCCGGAAAGATGCCGGTCAAGAACAGGGTGAGGTCGCCCAGCCTGCGGTAAACCGAGGGCCGCTCGGCCACGGGAACCAGCTCCGCCAGCTCGATCAGCCGCATGGGATCGAGCTCGCTGAAACGCCGGCGCCGCCAGCCCCGGCTGGTCCTCAGCAGCATGCTTCCGCTGGCCACGTTCGTGTATGAGGCCAGCAGCTGGACGAGGAAGAAGCGGCGTAGTGGGTCGGCGCCGAAGTCGTTGAGGCCGCCCGTATCGAAGACGGGCACGCGCTGCCGCGGCCCGACCCATTCTTCGACGAAGGATGCCTGGCTGAGGTCACGGACGACGCGATGGATCAACACGGCGAAGATGAGAAATGGCGTGCCTCGGAGCAGCGGGTCTCGACCAGGCACGCTGAAGAGCTGCCGGAAGGTGGCGGGACTGTCGATGAGCGCCTCGAGGCGGGCGGGATCGCGCCGCGCGTCGTCCCGGGCGTCCGCCGCCGAGGCGAGCAGCCCGAGATCGGAATCTGACAGTTGCTCGAGATAGAGCGAACCGACCATCATCTATATCATCGGAGATAGCACCTGCGCGGCCCCGGCGTGGAAAGGCCGCGGCACATGACTCGTCCGGATGACGAGTGCCCCTATCCCAGACCGTTTCCCGCGGACTTCAGCAGCTGCCCTGCTTACCAGGCCCGCCAGTTCATTCCGTTGGACACGATGTATCAGCCGCTCGAACCGGTCCTGACCTGCCGTCATCTCGAAACGCGAGCGATGACGCAGCGTCACCGTTGGTACGCGGCCTGCGCGCTGGGTGACGCTGAAGCCCGCAGTCGCTGGGTCCACGACGTTGGGGTCACACGTCTGGAACGGATTCGGGCAATGCAGCGCGAGCTTGGCGGCGTCCTCGCCCCATTTACCACTCGCTTGTGGGAGCTCAAAGGCCAGCAATTGCTGGCGCTTCGTGATGGCAAGGATTCCGAGCCGGCGACCATTGAGCTTCGCCGCCTCGTGGCCCAGATGACAGAGGTGCTCTCGAGCTTCGTGAAAGGGCACAGCCAGGCGTTCGCCGCTATCGAGATGCCGGCGGACGCCACCCTGCAATTGGTTCGGGCCGCGATCGAGCGATTCGTCGACACGCATTTCGCGACCGAGGTCAGTCTCGAGGTGCCCGACGACCTTCTAAAGCGGTTCCCCGAGCCGGTCCAAAGCTTCTTCCGGCCGCCGGTGCCAAAGCAGCCCGACCCGACGGGCTAGCTTCGGCCCTCGCTCGCCTCGGCCTTGCTGGCGAGGCCCTGCAGTAACGCCGGAAAGGTGTTCGCGATCTGGGAGCCCATCATTCCACCCACCACTCCGCCGAGTGGGCCTCCGACGCGGATGGCCTGGCTGATAGTCGTCTTGCCGGCCGCGCCGGCGACGACCTGGCATTCGAAGGCAAACCGCGTTAGCGGGATGACCGTCGTTTCCAACCGGAACGAGCGCCCCGGCACAACCTCCGTCAGTTGAACCTGACGGGTCCCTTGCTTGGTCTTCATCGTCCCGGAGGTGCCCGCGGCGAACGGTCCATCGAGGGTCATCGACTGCACGTCCGGATTCCATTCTGGCCAGGTCGTTGTATCCGACCAGACCCTCCACACGGCCGCCGGACTCGCACTGGTTTCGACCGAGCGCTGGTTATCCGCCATTCCCTGTCCTCCTCGTCGTCAGAGTTGTGGCGCGCCGCCGATTGAGAACTACGTATATCACGCCGGCAACGAGGAAGCCGATGAAGTAGCCGAAATCGGCGCCCCCGAAGAGGGAGGCGAATGGTCCCGTGTAGAACGCCTCGGACATGAAAGGGATGGAAACCACCAGGCCAATGATGAAGGCGATGAGACCGTTGCGGTTCCAGGGAGGCGCCTCGCTGAAGCCCATGGGCTCGCGGTGCTTTAACAAATAAAAGTCGATCAACACGACGGCCAGCCAGGGCATGATCCAGTAGTCCAGCACGATAAGGAAATTCTGGTAGTTCCGGGTGAAGTTCTGGTAGCCGATCAGGGCGACGATGAACGCCAGCGCGCCGCCCACAACCGCGAGCTGCCAGCGCGGCAGGCGGATATCGAGGACTTTGGCCGAGATAGTGTTGGAGTAGAGATTGAGCACGTTGGCGGTGGTTGCGCCCAGAATCACCGCCACCACGGCGAAGGCCCCGAAGCCGCCCATGGCGATCTTGAGCGCGGCGATCGGTGTCGCGGCGCCCGGGGCCAGGATCGCGACCAGCACCCCGACTACCTCCGTTAGGAAGGAGGCGACCACCGCGCCGATGAAGACGTAGATGGCGATGTACGAGCGAGAGGTGATCTCCGGCAGGTAGCGGGAGTAGTCGGAGGCATAGGGCGACCAGCTCATGATGTAGGAGAAGGACACGGCCAGCACGATCGCGAACAGGGACAGGCTGCTGCCGATCGGCTTCGGATGCCATGCCGCCAGCGTCGACCCATGCGTCAGCGCGATCACGGTCGCGATGGTGAAGAGGACGCCCAGGATGAGGGCCATGTAGCGCTCGAAGGCCTGGATCAGGTTGTGGCCGTAGATGACGAGCAGCGTCTGCACCACGACGAGGATTGCGGCGGCGACGGCGAACGGGATTCCCGGGATGAGCAGCTGAATCGCAAAGCTGCCGAGGATGGTGTTGACGGTGAACCAGCCCGCCGTGCTCAGCCAGTTCAGCGCCGCCGGGATGTAACCGCCCACCCGGCCGAAGGGGCGGCGACCGATAAACATCTGCGGATAGCCGGCGGCAGGGCCCATGGCGGCCGACCAGGCGAGCACCAGTCCACCAAGGATATTGCCCAGAGCCAGCGCGATGATGGTCGGCCAAAGGGCGAGGCCCAGCACCCGCACCGGCAGAAAGCCAATCGCATAATCGGCAATCGTCAGATTGGCCGCCAGCCAGAGCCAGAGCAACTGGCGGCTGTGACCATGCCGGTCGGCGAACGGGATGTGCTCGATGGAATAGGGCTCGGGGACTGCGACCCGATCCCCATAGCGAGGAGACTCACCCACCGGCGTAAAGCCTAACAAGGCCTGTCGATTCAAGGGGCCGCCCGTTCGTCGTACTGTACAAAGCGGGCAAGGTCCGCGAACTTCAAGGAGGAGCAGACACGATGAAATACGTATTGCTGTTCGGCGAGACGAAGGAGCGGGCGAAGCAGTGGGAGACGATGCCCGAGGCCCAACGGACCGCGGCCTATGCCCCAATCAACCAATGGTTCGAGAAGTACGCCGGCAAGATCACCGGCGGACACGAGCTGCAGCCCGACCGCACCGCGACCACGGTCAAGTTCAACAAGGGCAAGCCCGTGATCACCGACGGGCCCTTCATCGAAGGCAAAGAATCCATCGGCGGCTATGCCGAAGTCACGGTGGCTGACCTCGACGAGGCGCTCGAGATGGCCAAAGGCTGGCCCACCGGCGGTCCCGTCGAAGTCCGCCCGGTCGTCGACCGGGGCGAGCCCCAGCGCTAAACCAAAATCGATCCGCGACCGACGCCGCACTAACCGCGGTCTTTCGGGAGGAGACCGGCCGGTTGACCGCGGCGTTGGTCCGGATGTTGGGCGACTTCGACCTTGCCGAAGAGCTCGTGCAGGAGGCGTTGCTCGAAGCCATCGAGCACTGGCCGAAAGAAGGCATTCCGGAGAAACCGGGGGCCTGGTTGTTGACGACCGCCCGGCGAAAGGCGGTCGACCAGATGCGGCGCCAGGCTCGCTTCCGCGACAAGCTCGCTCAACTGGAAGGAGCAGTCATGAGAGATGACACCGCGGAGGGGGACGACCGGCTCCGGTTGATCTTCACCTGCTGCCACCCAGCGCTGTCGAGGGAGGCCCAGGTCGCGCTCACGCTTCGGGCCGTGGCGGGCCTGACCACGATCGAGATCGCCCGGGCCTTCATTACCAGTGAGGCCACCATCGCGCAGCGCATCGTCCGGGCCAAGCGCAAGATCGTCGACGCGAACATCCCGTATCGCGTCCCGGAGGAGCGCGACATGGCCGAGCGGCTGGAGGAGGTGCTGGCGGTGTTGTACCTCATGTTCAACGAGGGCTACCTGGCCACGACCGGGGAGCAAGCGACGCGGCGGGACCTGGCTGAGGATGCGGCATGGCTGGCGGGCTTGATGGTTCGGTTGATGCCCGGCGAGCCGGAAGTCCTCGGCCTGCTGGCCCTGATGCGACTGCACCTCGCCCGCGCCAGGGCGCGCTTCGACGACGCCGGCAACCTCGTGCTCTTGCAGGACCAGGACCGCAATCGCTGGGACCAGGAACGCATCGGCTCGGCGATGGTACTTCTGCAGCGCGCCGCGACGCTGCATCGGTCGGGACCATACCAGCTCCAGGCTGCGATCGCCGCCTGCCACGCCGAAGCAGGAACCTGGGGAGAGACGGACTGGCGGCAGATCGTCGCGCTCTACGATGCGCTGCTCGAACTGATGCCATCGCCCGTGGTGGAGCTCAATCGAGCCATCGCTCGCCGGCACCGGGACGGCGCCCACGCGGCGCTTGATGACGTCGACCGCTTGGCCGAGGCGCTCGGCGGTTACTACTTGTTCCACGCGACGCGCGCCGAGCTGCTGCGCGACCTCGATCGCGAACCCGAAGCCCGAGCCGCGCTGCGGCGGGCCCTCGAGCTCACGGCCAATCCGGCTGAGCGCGCGCTACTTCAGCGGAGGATGGACGGCCTCAACACCGAAAACGAATAGCTGGAACCATGCACTCGTCCGGCACTGGCCTACGATGCTTCACATCACGCCGGTCCAACGATTCGAGGTGGTTTCCCGTGGGCCCTTCGACCTGGAAACGGCCGCCGCCCATTTCGGAGGGTGGCCGCGACTGGGTGTGGGGATTGTCATGGCGTTTCCGGTCGAAGGTTGGAACACCTCGGCCGCAGTCGTCGTGCGCCAGTCCGGTGACACGATCACTGGTGACGTCCACGGCACCGGTGAGGCGAATGCCGAACGAGCCTGGCAGCAGGCCCTGGCTACCCTCTCGCTCGATGTCGACGGTAGCGGATTTGCGGACGTCGGGCGTCGCGACCCCGTCATCGGCCGCCTGCAGGCCGAGTACCACTATCTGCGGCCGGTGCTCTTTCATTCGCCCTACGAGGCGGCGTGCGCTTTCGTCATCGGCCACCGCATCACGATCCTCCAGACGCGCCGCATCCGGCAGCGGATGGCCGAGGAATTTGGCGGCACGATCGAGGTCGACGGCACCGCCTTCCACGCATTTCCTGATCCGCAGGCGTTGCTTCGGGTCGAAGCGTTCCCCGGCGGGGCGCCCGTCAAGATCGAGCGCCTCCACCATGTCGCCCGAGCCGCGCTGGCGGGGACCCTGGATCGAGCGCGGCTCCGATCGTTGCCCGAGGCGGATGCGTTAACGCAACTGCGCACCCTTCCGGGGATCGGCGAATTCTTCGCGCAGGGCATTCTGATGCGCGGTGCCGGCCTGGTGGACGCGGTCACGGAGGACGATCTAACGCCGCGGGCGATCCAGTTGCTTTACCGGCTCGCCGACCGACCCGAGCCGGCCGCCGTCCTAAAACGCGCCGAAGCGTGGCGGCCGTACCGGATGTGGGCAGCGGTGTTGCTCAACGTCTGGGTACGCAGTCAGCCACCCGAGGTCCGAGGTCCACGCCAGGTTCGTAGCCGACGCAAGTGAGCGATCGCGACCCCCGCTATCCGCCGATCGGCGACTACGGGATGATCGGCGATCTTCGGTCCGCGGCGCTGATCAGCAAGGCCGGCTCCATCGACTGGTTGTGCCTGCCGCACTTCGACAGTCCGTGGATCTTCGGCCGGCTGCTCGATTGGGACCGTGGCGGTTACCTCGAGCTCTGCCCGCCCGGCGAAGCGCTCGCATTCCGCCAGTACCGGCGTGACTCCAATGTGATTCAGACCGTCTGGAGCAGCGACCACGCCCGGATGCGGGTGGTCGACTGGATGCCGATCGCGACCAAGAGCAAGCGGCTGCGGCCCCCGGACTCGCTGCGCCTGATCCGCATGATGCAGCCGATCGCCGGCTCGACCGACTGGCGGCTGACCTTCAAGCCGCGCTTCGACTTCGGCCGCCGGGTGCCCGAGCTGATCCCGATCCGCGGCGGCATGCTCATGGCCGAAGGCGATAAAGGCCGCGTCTACCTCCAGTATCCGAGCGACGCGCCGCTCGCGCTGGTCGATGGCGCGGCGGTCGTTACCGGACGGGTGATGCCGGGACACCGCGCTGCTGTGTTGCTCCACCACGTGGAACGAGGTCGCAAGGCTCCGGCCTCGATCTCGCTTGAGGACGCCCACACCTACCTGCACCAGACCGACGACTACTGGGTCGCCTGGCTGCGCTCGTCGAGCTACCGCGGGCGCTTCGACGAGCAGCTGCACCGATCGGCGCTGGCGCTGAAGTTGATGCAGTATCTGCCGACCGGTGCCTTCGTCGCCGCGCCCACGACCTCCTTGCCCGAGAGCCCGGGCGGCTCGCTGAACTGGGATTACCGGTTTACCTGGATCCGCGACACCGCGGACCTGGTCAACGCGCTGCACCAGCTGGGCTTCGAGGATGAGGTCGATGGCTTCTTGCGCTGGGTGCGAATGGCGCACGATCGCCATCCCGAGCACTTCCAGATCATGTACACAATCGACGGTGACGACCGCCTCCCCGAATATGTGCTCGACGACCTTGAGGGTTATCGCGGCTCAAAGCCGGTCCGGATTGGCAACGCTGCCGTGGAGCAGCTTCAGCTCGACATCTACGGCGAACTGATCCAGACGGCGTACACGGCCTGGCAATCGAGGCGATACGTACCCAAGCCGCGGCGCGCCATCCTGCTCCAGGTCGTCGACTACATCCTCGAGCACTGGCAGCACGAAGATTCCGGCATCTGGGAATCGCGGCGGCGGCCGCGCCGCTACCTCTATTCGCAGGTGATGCTGTGGGTTGGACTCGACCGCGCCTTGAAGCTCGACAAGCCCTTGCGGCTGGGAAAAATCCGCAGGGCCGCCGTTAGGCGGACTCGCGATCTCATCAAGCGCCAGGTGCTCGAGCTCGGCTACGACCGGGAGATCGGCGCCTTCACCCAGGCGCTGGGTTTCAAGGACCTCGACGCGACCGCCCTGGCGGTGGCGATGTACGAGATGCTGCCGGCCACCGATCCGCGCGTGGTATCGACGGTCAAGGTGCTGCAGGAGAAGCTGAGCAACAAGGGCTTCCTCTACCGCTACGTCCCCGAAGAATCCGAGTTTCACCAGCCGGAGGGCGTGTTCATCATCTGCACCCTCTGGCTGGTCAACGTGCTGGCCCAGATGGGCCGCATCGACGAGGCGGAGGCGCTCTTCAGCCGTGTTACCGAGACGGCGAACGATCTCGGGCTGTTTGCCGAGGAATTCGATCCGGAGACGGGGGAGATGCTGGGGAATTTTCCGCAGGCGCTGACCCATCTCTCGGTGATCAACGCCGCCCTCAACCTTGAGGGTCGGCCATCGGGCAAGGGGCGGCGTTCGGGCAAAAGGGACGGCGGATAGAATCGACTCGCTGCGGAGCGGTCGCCTAGTCTGGTCGAGGGCGCGGCACTGGAAATGCCGTAACGGGCGTACCCCGTTCGCGAGTTCGAATCTCGCCCGCTCCGCCACCATATTCGGTAGCCGCCGAGCCGCTAGCCCCTAGGTTTCGTGCTTACCTAGCACGATAGTGGCGCTCGCAAACGAACAGACTGCCTGAGGGGTCGCGGCATTTCCTAAAAATCCTCTCTGTCGGCTTGGTAATGCCGCGACCCCATGGAGTAAGAGGGCTGTGGGGGCAGCAAAACTCGATTCGAGTTCAAGCGTCCGAATGTGTACGCCGTGCCGCGCCGCCGGACACTTATGGTGACTGCAATCGTCCGCCCGTAATTGGTGCCGCTAAGGAGCGGACTCCGCAGCCCGAGGCGATGCGGACGGCGACGCAGGTAGCTGGCATCTCGGCAAACCTGAGCCCTGGTAATCCATGCCTACATCTGCACTGGGAGCGACTCGGCGCGGCCTCAGGGCGGCGGCGTGATGGAACGCGTACGAACTCATGAAGACTAGACAATCAGCTGTCTTGCTGTCAATCGTTTCTCGCTGGTCTGCCTCGAGCATATTGTTGAAATGCTTCAAATAGGATTTCTCGGCATAGAGTGCCTCGCAGCAGACACTCCCCTTACCGTGCGATGCTTTTATACGGACGATTTGACGGAATGCCTGGAGCTTCTCGCGCAGCTCAAAGTTTCTTATCCAGATCCATCCTTCGTTAAGATCTTCCCTCAGCGCAGTATGTACGTAATAATTTGTGCAGGCCATTTGTGTCTCTCCTTTCGCACCTACCTGCCGGGTGACCCTCCGGCTCAGCCCAACAGTACAAGGGCCGGGCGTTTTGTCGGCAGGCGGAAGGTAGCGTCTGTTGAATTTGCTCAAATCGGGCACGTCGCCGCGAGTGGTAGACGGGGGGACTTCCATCGGCACATCTCCCGCTGAGCGAGTCTTGCGGACAGCGATAGCTACTGGCGGCTCGTACTCCGTGCGCAGACGAACTGCCGCCCTGAACGTCTATCCTCGGGGTAACCATCAGTGCCAGCGATTACGGTGATCACGGTGCGCGTCCGTGAGGCCGTTGCGGAAGAAGCGCTCGTAGTATTCGACTTCGACGTGGTGGGCCTGGAGCCACACGCCCGGGACATGAATCGCATCACAGTGGGCGGGAAAGCGGCCATGGGTATCGTAAATGTAGTTGCAGATGTCCTTCACACAGTCGATGACGTCCTTCGTGTACTCGGCCGCATCCTTCAGGTAGCGCTCACCATAGTCCCCCTTGTAAATGCGGTCAAACAAGGCCGTATCCGTATAGATGCCGTCGGGTCCGAACTTCTTCGCGACCACCTCATCCACGGCATCGGACATACTGTCGTAGTAGCCTGGGAAGACGCACATACCCTTGATCAGATGCTCGCCTTTGTGGCGTAGGCCGATGGGATTCGTGCGCAGATTCGCCAAGCCGGGCAGGAGCACGTGCCAGCGAAGGATGTCCGCCAGCCGCCAGCGCGGGGTAGCGAAGTCGAACCCTAGCATCGGCCCATACTTCTTGATGAACTTGGGATCACCGAGGATGACTGGGGGGCCGATGGCACCGTGGATCCAAGCGCCAAGCCCCATGGCGTCGGCAGTCAGGAAGATCGTCTGGAGGAGGAGATCGGCTTCGATCTGCGTGCGTAAAGAGCCGATGATGCCGAGCGGCACCGGCATATCTTTATTGAGAAAGCCCTTCTTGACCCAGCGTTTGACGCCGGCAAGCCGGTAGAAATTCCGATCGTCGCGGATCGCCGGCCGTGCTTGGTCCGGCTCGGTCAGGATGTACATCATGCCGTTGATGTACTGGCGCGAGAGATCCACCACCGGGAACAGGATCGAGGTGCCCGGCAGGTTCGAGAGAAAGCGGTTGGAATCCGTATAGGCGGGAAAGTCACGCATGCCGTCCGCCACATCCAGGCGGTGATCGAGGATCTGCACCTTAGCCTCCCGGGCTCGTTCGATCAGCCGCTCCGAAGTGAAACTGTCTTCGCCGTCTGGAACCGGCGGCAAGCTCCGCAGGAAGTAGGTCCCACTGTCATTGATCAGAAAGAAGTGCGTGCCCTGAGCATTGTCGGGGCTGCCCGCCGTGCGGCCCGTCATCGTCCACAGGTCGGGCTTGGCCATGATCTCGCGCTTCGTGGTCGGATCCTGGAAGGGACGATCGGGCATGGTCAGACCGGTACAGCCGGTGGCCGCGATCAAGATCGCCTCCTCCAGCTCAGAGAGTGGCGCACGCGGATTTGTCGACTGATAACTCATCGTGCCAGCTAGGACCGTGGTTCCCTGGCTGACTCGGTGCGTGCGCCGTCGCCAGATGCTCTCCAGGAGGGGACGTTGCAGCAGGGCCTCGAGGCCCGGATGGTCCATCAGCTCGGCGCCTTCTCGTCCGGGACGATCGGGCGCCAAGGCTTGAAGGCGTTCCCCTCCCTAGGGATGAGCGAGGCGAGTTCGGGGCAGTGCCGCTGGATGACGCTCGTCATGCTGCTGTTGGCGATCCAGTCCATGCCCAGCGGCGAGTAGATCTCCGGGCGGAAGTCCACCGTCAGGAAGCGATCGCTCTGGAGCCGGCGCGACGCCATCAGGATGAAGATCCGAAAGGCGGTATCGCTGAAGCCGAATCCTGCCGGCGGCGTCTCTCCGAAGAGCCCGACCATGGAGTCGACCCGGTCGATGTCGCCATAGATCTCCTTCATGAGCGCGACATCGTCGGGGTTCTCGGTGAGGTCACCCCAGCGGTTAATGCGCGGCTTGTGCAGCCCGACCCGGAAGTCGTTGTATCGGGGTACGCCGCGACGGCGCAAGCGGACCAGGTCGACCACCGCCAGGTCGATGATCTCGGCGTCCTCAGCCTTAACATCGGTTCCGGTTCGCCGGAATGTGCGCAGCGAGTTCGGATAGTTGTGAAGGGTGATGGCGCCTGGATGGGCGATGCCGAACGAATACAGGGTGTTGCGCAGGCCGGTGTCGCGCATGACCTGGTCCGTCTGGACGCCCTGGATATCCAGGAACGACTTCTCCCACAGCTTCACGCCCGTGCGGTGATCGTAGAAGCAGTAATCGTCCGGGATCAGCGGGTGCATCCGATAGACCGCGACGAAGTCCTCGGTCAGGCTGTAGGGCCCGGCGTGGTGATCCGGAGTGGTCTTGGGGATCCCGGTTAAGGCGTGGGCGTCGAGCAGCCAGAGGCCCAGCTTGGTCGCCCAGTCGTTGGGTGGGCCGTTCCAGTTCGTGCTGAGGCCGATCTCGATGGCCCTCGTCGCTAAGATCGCTGGGGTCCACTCCACCGTATGAATCTTGGCGATCACGGCCGCCACGATCAGGCGGGCGGTTTGGAAGATCCGCTCGTCGTCCCAGGCGCGGCACTCGGCACGCAATACGTCGCAGAGCAGGTTGTGCTCACGCGCGAAGAGGAGGTGCATGGCCGAGAGACCCAGCCACCAGCTCTCGTGAAAACCGGTGATCTCCATGCCGTTGACGGTCGTGGGCAGGTGGCCGTCAGGCAGCACGAACTTCGGCCCGTCGAAGAGGTCCTTCACCTTGCGTACATCCTCGCCGTAAAGCTCCGACACGTCCCACCAATGGGTCGCGGCGTTGCGGAAGAAGATCGGCGGTTGGCGAGCGATGAGGTCCGTATTGCCGGCAATGCGCATGCGATCCTCCTGCGCGCCGCCGACGCTGCTCTTCCAGGTCATCCCGCGCGGCAAGGGCACCACCACGTCGTCCACGCCTAGCCGGTGGCGCGCATGGTCGACCCAGTCGTGCACCTGGAACTGAATCCAGGCCGCCGCCAGGATGTTCAGCGAGCGGGCGGGAATGAAGGTCTTACGATGCAGGAGCTCGCGTGCGACGACGATGGGGCTCGGCGCATCGAAGAGATCGGGCGTGTAGATGGGCGTCATGTTTCGTCCGAAGGTGGCGCCTATCGCTCCCATCTGTGGATCGGAAAGGTCGTTGCAGGTGCCGTGGGAGGTGCGCGAACGTCGCTGAGCCTCCGGAATTTGGGCTGGGACAGGCCGAGCCGTGGGCGGAGCCTCGCGCACTTCAGTATCGATCAAGTTCCTGCGGCGCAGCACGTAACGGAAGGCGTCAAGATTCAGCAGGCTCATACGCAGCGGCAGCTTGTGCCATGCGATGAATTGGTTGACGACCCTGAAGAAGCCGCGAACGACGGCCCCGAGAACCTGGTTGCGCAGCGGCGGGATCGTTAGCCACCGGAAGCCCAGACGGTGGGCGGAGCTCGCGTCATAGACGGCCTTGCGCGCCCGGTTCAGGTTGCCGAGAGGGCGGAACGCATCGGTGGTATTCCACGGGTTAAAGGCCAGTTCATCGATGGAGCGCGCGTCGGCAATCGCCTCGGCGGTGCCGGCGTCGGGCTTGCGGACGGTCAGGACAGCGACCACGACCGGCGGCGAGGCGCGCTCGGTCCACTCTACTGCGGTGTCTTCGATGGGCGTCGATTTCTCGTCGACGAATCGCTGAATGCACGCCTCGAAATGCACATCGCCATCCTCGAGGCGCCGGGTGAGCTCCGCGGAGAGAAAGTCCGGGTCCTGGCCCGTCGGGTCCGGAGCGGGCGCGGCCCCGGACGCAGGGCGGATCAGATAGCGCACGGCCAGCGTCTCGCCCCAGCGGATGGCACCGCGACTCCAGTAGGTCTCGAGGGCAAGGCTCGTGACCTGCTGCCGGCGCGCCCTGACGACGTTGCCCACCATGCGTGCGGCCTCAAACGGGCCGAACGCGATACTGAGGCCGATCAAGCCGAATAGGCGGCTGATCGGCCCCCCCGCCGTGGCATTCGCAAAAGCCACGAATTGGCGCGCGTTGCGAGCGTGGGAAACGGGAAAATTGGTCGCGAGTAGGTCGTGCGTGACGCCGTCACCGACGTCGACGCGTAGTGCTATGCCGCGCAGGTCCGGCTTGAAATCTGCCTGGGCTTGGCCGTCGGCGTTGGAAAGGCGGACGATGGCCGGATACGATCTGTCGGGCTGCGCGAAGCCGGCCCGCAGGTCCTCGGGCAAATCCTCCACGAAGCGCAGCTCGGCGTCCTTGGCCGCAAACACGGCTTTGGCATGGAAGGTGCGCTGCACGCGCGCGGTCTTGGCGCGCCGCTGGATCCTCAGCTGGACCGCCATGATGTCCTTGGCCAGCTTCTCGAAGAGCAGGCGCTCGGCTTCGGCGTTACCGCCTTCGTACACCTCTGTCCAGTTGATCATTCTGGTTTTCGCCCTCCTATCCTGTCTTCGCGCTCGTTTCCGGTACCGCCCCTTTGAGGGGATGGATCCGCTTCTCGAGCATCTCGAGAATCCCCGGCAGCACGCCGTGCGGCGTCGAGCTGTAGTGGGGTAAGGCCAGCCGGGTGATGTGGGCGTCGATGATCGTGGGCTTGCCCGCGGCCCGGGCGGCCGTGGCCAGCGCGGCCTCGAGGGCGGCCTCAAAGTCCTCCAGAGTGTCGACGCGATAGCCGGTCGCGCCGCAGGCCGCCGCGTATGCGACCCAGTCGGGATTTGGGAACTCCACGAGCCCGGATTTGCCGTAGGCCGAAAGCTGATAAAGCTTGATCAACTTGAATTCGCTGTCGTTGAAAATGATCCAGACGACGGGAAGGTCGTGTTGGACGGCTGTCATCAGCTCGAAGCCAGAGAGGAGATAGCAGCCGTCGCCGCACCCCACGATGACCGGACAGTCCGGGTGGGCATGCTTCACTCCGAGCGCGCCGTTCACGTGACCGGCCATCGGGCCGAAGCTCCCCGGCTTGCGGAAATGTTGGTCCCCAGTCAGCCGTAGGTAGTAGCCAAGCCAGGCTGCATGGGCGCCAGCATCGGCGAGCACGATGGCGTTCTCCGGCAGATGGGCCGAGAGCGACTGGACCAGCTTGCCGGGATGGATCTGACCCCCGATCTGGATGATGCCCTCGGTCGCGTAATCGTGTCGTGCCGGCCGCCAGGCCGAGGCCGGGGCGCCCAGCCCGGTCAGCTCGCGATCGAGTGCGTTAACCGCCAGCTTCGCGTCGGCGATGATCGCGGAGTCAGCCTTATAGACCTTGTCGATCTCGTCGGCGGAGATGTTGACGTGGATCAGCGTTTTGTCTTTCAGGAGGTCGTCGCGGAAATTGAAGGTGGCATGCTGGGCGAAGGAATTGCCGATCGCCAGAATCATCTGCGCCTCGTTGAAGGCCTTCCAGGCCGCTTCCTGGCCGCTGTCGCAAAAGAGGCCGACGGACAAGGGATGGTCCTCTGAGATCACGCCCTTGCCGTCCATCGTCGTGGCGAAGGGGATCTGGTAGCGGTCGAGCAACCCCGTCAGCTCGGCTCGAGCGCCGCTGCGGACGGCGCCGAAGCCGATGAGGGCCAGGATCCTCTTCCCCTTCTTCAGCGCATCGGCCAGGTACGCCGCCGCATCGCTGACGCCGGCGGGATCGGGACGGCCCGGGCTGCCCGTGAGCCGGATATCCCGGTAGTTCGGGACCGAGACCTCGGGATGCGTCAGATCTTCCGGTACGTGGATGTGCACCGGGCCTGGCCGCCCCTCGAACGCCAGGTTGACCGCCTCCTCGAGCACGTCGCAGGTGCTGGCCGCATCGGTCAGCACGTAGGAGCGCTTGGTCGTAGCTGCGAACATAGCCTGGGAGTCGGGGGTCCGGCTCGCGCCGGAGGTCTCGTTCAGGGCGCCCTTTCCCTTCCACTCCCGATCCGAGAACCCGGAGATCGCGAGCACCGGATACGAATCGGACATCGCAACCGCCAGTCCGGAGAAGAGGTTGAAGGCGCCCGGCCCCGCGGTTGCGAAACAGAACCCTAGCTTCTGGCTGTACATGGCGTAGCCGCAGGCCATGAACGAGGCCGCCTGCTCGTGCTTAGTGATCACGGGCCGGATCAGGGATTCGGAGTCCTTGAGAGCCAGCATCAGGCTGGCGTCGTTCTCGCCTGCGCCGCCGAATGCCGCGTCGACGCCGATCCCGATGAGGCCCTTCACGATCGCTTCGTAAACACGCATTATTCGCGGCCCTGAGGCTGGCGCCCGCTGTTTCCTAAAGGTTCGGCGCACTCCTCGAGCCGACAGACGGTGGGCTGGCAACCTCCGGCCCCGCTGCTGGCGTTCTCCGTCTTGCCGAAAACGTCATAGATGACGACCATACCGGACCGCGGCGGGGTGCTCGACGGCACCGCGAGATAACCACTGATGGGGACATGGGGACCCGGAAAAGTCATTTCGCTCAATCGCCGGGCCAGAAAAAGTGGCTGATGAGCACACCTACGATGAAGCTGCCAGCGGCGGCGAACCACGGGTTTTTCTTCGTCCACCTGAGCAGCCGATCACCAATCGTGAGGTCATCTCGGAACCCGAGTAGCGCGTCGAGGATTGCGACGAGAAAGACCGCGCCGAGGCCGAGCACGGCGATCACGACAATGCCGATCTGCACAACGATCATGGCGTTCGGGGTCTCTCCCGATATTTGCGTGGCCGATACCAGAGCCACTTTCCGAAGAAGGCGCACATGATACAGACCACGACCAGCGATCCAATCGTTGCCATGGTCGTGATGGTCGAGAGGCAGCGAACGAACCAGGTAATCGGCCAGAACACGGACTGCTGGTTGGTGTCGAGGAGCACGAGCGAGTAGGTCTCGTAGGTGAGGAGGAGAAACAGGATGAGCAGCACCCCGACGAGAGCCGCCTGCAGCCAGTTGCGGTCCCGCTTGCTTTGTGGTGCGTCTTCGATGTCATCTCGACCCCGAACGAAGTCGCTGAGCAGCCCGCCGGTTAGAAACGAGGCCGCGCCCAGGCCGACGAACACCAGATTGACGGGTGGGCCAATGGCAGCGTGTATCGGGCCTGGGCAGTGGGAAATAGGGTCTTTCTCGGCCAGGACCAACACCAGCGCCAGGAGACCGCCACCGGCGCCACCAACTAGGGCCACCAGCGCTCCGCGGCGGCTCAGGATTCTCCTCAGCATTAGTGGGCCACGAAGTGATCGAAGATGATGCCGGCGCCGAGTAGGACCGGCACCAGGGCTCGCTGCAGCCAGGGCGGCCATGGCGCTGGGCGGTCTGTCACCAGGTGAAAGGTCCCGCGCCGCAGATCGACGATGAGATCCCATACGGCGGTCGCAAGCAACTCGAAGGCCGTGAAGGCTGTCATCGCCCAAAACCACAGAAACCAAGACTGGAAGAAAAACACCCGCAGGACAGCGCCACCCAGGATGAGTACGGCCAAGAGCGCGAATAGGACGCTGACCGAGCGCTCTCTTACGAAGAACGCTCGAACGCGCCCCAGACGCCCGCGACGGACGCCGCTGTGATCTGTCGCTGCTGGCTGGGTCATGGCCCCCCGGCGATCTCCCCTGAACGACTGCGGTTACCCCTAGGATAAGCAGTCGAAGTAACTTGTCAAGCACACCAAATCCGTGACGCTGGTGATCGCTCGTGACGTGCGTGCGCCAGCGTGAGACTCAGCCGGGGGGTGGCGCAGGGGCCCTGGAGGCCTCTAACTATGGGTGCAGATTCCGGGTTGACGCCACCCCAGCACCTGGAGGAAGTCGGTATGCCAGGCAGCTCCCCGACCAGAATGCTGGCCACCTGAGAAGGAGGGGTCGCCCGCTCGCCCTGCTTGGACTTCGACACCAGGCTCGCCGCTCTCGGCGTGATTGGGATCCGGACTCAGTATCGGGCGCCGGCCGTGGACCACAATCATGGTCCTCAACGAGGGCCATCTGATCAGAGTCCTACGGGAGTTTGCCCGACTTATACACCTGGATTGGTTCCATCGCAGTCTTCACCTCGCGCCCCCGGTCCGTCGGAAGGTGACAGCGCCAACCCCGCAGGGCGCTAGGCTCGCGCTTGGAGGTCTCCACCACGCCTACTCGAGAGCCGCGTGAACTCGGTTCGGCTTTTGCCCTCTCACGCCCCCAGACGGCCTGCCCCATCGACCTCTGTCCATGGAAGCGTTGACCGAATAGCCGTTCTCCAGCCGGGCGGGGCAACGAGCGCATCCTATATATATGTATGTGCCTAAGGGCGCTCTGTAGCAAGGCAAGAATAAACCCTAGAGGCGAACCCCCCAGTCGCTCCAGGCCGGACGGATTTTTGCCGCCCCGTACTTGGATCGAGATACCAATCAACGTCAGGACGAGCGGCGACTTGTGGGGGCGAGGCGCGGGCGCTCGCTCAACTGCCGGCGAGTAGGGCTGGCTTCGAAGATGTGGCCGTGTGCTGGAAGCCAGTGATCACCGATTGAAGTTCTGCTGGGCGAAATCGAGCGGCTGAGCAACCTGGCGATCGCGGCGGTGGGCTGAGCTAGGGTCCCAGGACGCTCGTCAGGCTGATCCGCGGGATGGGCAGATTGGCCACCTGGCTCGCCAGCCCGACCAGCGGAACGACCTGAGCCGTCAGGAACCGCAGCAAGGTCCCGACGTTGAAGGGCCAGACCGGCAGCTTTCGATATTGTTGGTAGACGTCGCGCATCACGGACAGCCGGGCGGCGACCTCGGTGATGCTCCTGGGCTCCGCGCGATCGGCTCTGCTCACCACGGCGTTCGCGAGCTCGTCGATCATCGATCCCAACCCGGCAAGCTGCTTCCATACACGCATGCGCTCGCGGACCATGGCCTGATGCAGGCTCCACAGGGGCAGGAAGAAGCTGATGCCCGCGACCGTCAGCGGCACGAGCAGCAGCCAGGTGAAAAGCGATCGATAGTACCTGGCGAGCGAGGCGTACTCGGGAGGCGTCGACGGGCCGATGATGAGCCACCCGCCGAGGTAGATGCCCGCCATGCTGATGATCAGCGCGTTCCAGAAGCAGAGACCGCCGAGCGGCTCGAGGCCGCCGCATTGGTCCGGATGCTCGAGCTGCGGCTTCACCCGGAGCCGGCTCCCGAGCTGCCAGACAGTCACGCCGATGATGAGCATGCGCCAGACCATCGCCCCAATCAGAAAGGCCGCGGCCAGCTCGATGACAAGCCCGGGTACCCGGAGGGGCTCTGAGCTGAAATCCAACGGATACCAGGTGAACACCAGGAGCGCGAAAGCAATGGCTAGCACGAATTGCGCGCGATGGTTCAAGCGCGCACGAAGATCGCGAAGAAATTGCTCCCTCTGCGGCGACGGTTGTGGACCGCCCTCGCCCAGGATCATTTGATCCCATAGATCCGAGAAAGTTGGCACGAGCCGACCCAGGAGCGTCTGAAAGGCAAACAGGCTCAGCGCCGCCGCCGCAATCCCGGACGCAAACATGACGTTCGCGGCGACGCGAAGGGATGGGATCGCGAAGACGACGAGGATGACCAGGAGCATGAGCCAGGGAAGCAAGCGGAAGGCCCACCGCATGCTCGCCGGAAAGCGGTCCCCCATGTCGAAGCACTACCCCTCAAGGTGAGGATAGCGCGTTCGGCGGACCGCCACACCTCTTCCCCAACCGTCTCCGCCAGGGGGAGGGAGAACTTCACGGGTAAGCCCGGAGGCTCCTCCGCTCCCAAGCCCTCGGCGCATTCCTTCATCGTCCAGAGCTTGATGTTGGCGTTGCTCGCGATCTGGGCCCCTGTTTCTATCACGTGACGGGCTGACGGATCAGCTTGCTGACATCGATGCCTCTCGGTTGACAACCGGCGCGAGGCGGTGAATTGCGGCGCCCCGGTATCGGCATACAGAAGCCAGTCGGAAACTTGCTTTTGTTCGGCCAATTTGATCACGGCTTGCAGGCTGCTCCGCGTCCAAACAGTTTGTCAAATTCCAGATGCAATGAAGCATGCTCGACCGGCCTGTTCCATCTTCGTGAGTCACCAGCGTTGGCTTCGGTGCTCAACACGAACGCGCGACTACCGGGCCGCGTAGAGTTCCATGACTGGGACTTCGAAGCGTGAATTTGATCCGAACGAGGCGAGCACTCTCGCAACGGCTGCTTGACCGGACTTGGGCACGTGTTTGAGAAGCTTGGTCGCATCTGTATCGACAAATACCTTGCGCAACCCAAGGTAAAGCAGAACAGCTGGGACTGCTTCTCGCGGTCCTCAGCGCCATTGGGCCTCGATTTGCTTGGCGCAGTCGACCCGCTCAAAGCCAGCTCCTACCGGTACCGTTGCAGGGGCGCATGATATGTAGGTAGCGTCGACGGTGGACGCTCCGATTGCCAGCATGCCCGTCCCGTTGCAAGGGCGGGTTCATCAAGACGGTGGTCTGGGGAATAGCGCGGGACAGCTTTTGTCGATACCGGCGCCGGCCCAAGGCAAGAGAATTCCAGTAGAACCGCGGCCGTGCAGAGGGTTTAGCTGGCGCCGCCGCCGCCTCCATGGAGGGGATTGAGAGGCGGGGTCCGCCCCGCCTCTCAGGTGAGCGCCTCTAGCGCCAGGTCTTCGAGGGGTTGGCCGCGCCGAAAGACGCGCGATTCGCGGAGCTGTAGACGAACGGTTGATCAGCGGCGATCGTCGCGCTGTTCGCGGCGGAGAGTCCGGCCGCGTTGGTGAAGGTGGCTTCGTTGAAGACGGTGCCATTGTTAGCGGTCGCCACCGCGAAGACGCCGTGCGCCAACCCGCCGGCGAAGGAGGTCGAGATATAGTCGCCGACCATGAAGCCCTGGGTGGTGTTCGCCAGCCAGGTCACGGCCATCGGGCCGGCCAGCTGCGTCGCGGCCGACCAGGTCGTGCCGCCGTTGGTTGACGAGCTGAACCCGACGTCGAGCGCGCAGGTCGAGGTGTTGCAGGCCGCCACCGGGTAGTAGTAGTAGGTCAGGGCCAGGTGGGCGGTGCTCCCCGAGGTCGACTTGTCGACGGCCAGCCCCGGGATGAAGTGATCGACGCCACTCCTGACCGGATCGAGCGGGATGCGCGTGACTGCCGTCCAGGTGAGGCCGTCCGCCGAGCTGGTATAGACGATGTCGTTCGACTTGCCGCCACGCTCGAAGCGTGAGTCCTGCCAGGCGACGTAGACTCGTCCGGCGCCGTCGATTTCCGCCGAGGGCAGCGGACCGCTTCGCAGGTTGCCCGCCACCGTGTGGAAGGAGATGCCGGTGATGGTCACGACGTTCCCCCAACTGGCGCCGCCGTTCGTCGACGTGAAGTCTCCGAGCGCCGACTCGTTCGCGTTGTCGAGCGGGACGATCACGGTCCCGTTCGGCTGGACGACCGGCTGCCCGCCGATCCCCGCGATGGCTTGCGCGGTCGATTGCGGCTGCCCCCAGGTCAGGCCGCCGTCGGTCGACGTGTTCATCTGGATCAGGTTGCCGGCGCCGTGGTTGTCCCACTCCGTATAGCAGTTGCCGTAAAAGGGACTCGTTGACGTGTCGTCGCAGACGATCCAGTTCTTGTCGGTGTCGGTCGCGCCCCCGATCGGGACGGTTACCGGATTGCCCCAGATCAGGCCGCCGTCGGTCGAGCGGCTCACGAGCACGCCGGCGCCGTGGATCGATGGGCTAGTGAGGAGCGGAAGCGAGTTGATCAGCCAGACGTTATGTCGAGCGTCAAACGCGATCGACGGGTCGCTCACCCGGTCAAACGACCCCGCCGGCGATGTGTACGGCGTAATCCCCGGCAGGAAGCCGTGCGTCCAGGTGATGCCGCTATCGGTGCTGGTCGCCCAGCCGATGTCTGAGGCACCCCCGTCAGTGAAGCGACCGGACTGCATGGTCGAGACAATCGTCGAACCGGACGAGTAAGTGTCCGGCTCGACCTGGGTCGCGTGCTGGCTGGTCGAGTTCGTGAACGGATCGGAACTGACCTGCGTCAGAGGCACGTTCGCCGACGCACCGATGGTCGAGAGGAGAGTCAACGCCGACGCTGCGCCAACGGCAAATAGTCGATAACCCTTCATGTCAGCACCCCCGTAAGAACGCCGCCCCGAGACGGCTTCTGGACGAACGCAGCGCATGTTAGCGAACGACCCCTCGCGCGTCAAGGCTCGCAATTCAACACCTCTTTGCGTCCTGGCGTGCCACCCCGAGTTGACTTTCCCTGCGCGCTAGCGGAGAGTGGCAGATCCATCACATTCCTCGCATGCCTGGGTCGATGACGTCGCGCGCAAGTTGAGTCGCAGTTAGTGGTGGTAAATCCTCGGCCCTTTGATAAGGGAGGGCCACCGTGTGGTCCACGTGAGTTGCGCCGGCGGTGCCGCCGCCGGGGCGCTGGCTTCGCCTCCGGGCTGATGACCATCGCGCACGAAGTCGGCGCAGCGTTCGGCGTCGCGATTTTCTCCGCGGTCGCGCTCGGCTCAGCCGCTGCAGGCACCGCGTTCGTCCGCGGCTATGGCAACGGCGCCCTGGCGGGCGCGCTAATCGCGATAGGGCTCGCTGTGTTTAACGCCGAGGTTTTCGCCGGGTTGGAGCGGCCCGTGGGAGTCAAGCAGGTAGGGCACGGCCGAGGGGTAGCTGGACTGCCTCCGCGCTTTTTGGCTTCATGGTCCTTACCGCTGTCGAAGATGCCGCTGGCTTTCTGCCGACTGCTTCCATACGACTCGATCGACATCGTGAACTCCGCGGCGAGGCGCGGGCGCGCTAACCGCTGGCCACCGCCTATCACACGGTGTAAGCGATGGGTGTGCTTTGCACCACGGCGTTGGCCTCCGGTTGCCTCTCGGCGAAGGATGTACCGCACAGCCGAGGGGGCTAACTATACGTACACGACCGGCCGAGGCTGCGCGAGCCTCCGGACCGGGCGCCTCCCGGCCCCCGCGGATAGCTGACGGAAGTGCGCTCTTACGTCAGCTACTTAGGGCTGCTGGCGAGCCCAGGCCTGGCGTGGCCAGCCCGGGTGCAGCGGCCGACGCCCCACTAACGCCTTCGCGCTCATCAAGGTGGAGACGAATGCTCCGCGGAACAAAAAGGAGGTCGCGGCATTTCCTGGCAAGAGGCTACGGCATTTCCAAAAACAGGGTTCCGTTGAAGACGAGCTGAAGACCAGGCGAAGTCGAGTTCAAGTCGAATTGAAGTTGAGGGCGCTGCAACCCTCAAAATCCGGCTTCTCAGGGAGTCGGCACTGGAAATGCCGTAACGGGCGTACCCCGTTCGCGAGTTCGAATCTCGCCCGCTCCGCCACCACGCCGCGGGATTGAAATTCATCGGCCACGGACACATGCAGCTGGTGCGGCACGGCTTCCGAGCGCCGCTGAGGCAAGGTTGGCCTCAGAGCCGGGTTGAACCCGTGCGTGAGTTCAGGTAAAGTCCCGGTGACGGTGCGTCCCTTTCGCCGCCGGTGGGCGGCTTCACTAGCATTCGCCGTCAGTGCAACCGCTGCACTGGTGATCCCCCTCCCGTCTAACGCCGCTCCCTCGAACTGGCTGGCGCTCGACGGCAACGTGCGGCTGACCCCTCCGGCCGGAGTCAAGTTCGATTGGGCCAACTCCGGCGCGGCTTCTCCCGTTCCCGCCTGTCCAGCCGGCGCCGTTAACGTGACTGGCACCGGCGGACTCTTCAACTGCGGTACGCCTGGCGTGGGCGGTGCTCCGCCGGGGGCGCCGGCGCTCACGCCGGCGGCGCTCGCCGATCCAAGCCTGATCTCGAGCACCTTCAACGTCGATCCGCTCTCGTCCGACACCACGCCGTGTGGGGCATCGAAAGACCCCACCACGTTCACGACGTCGGTGAAGAATGGCGATACCATCAACGGGATAATGTTCGGCCCCGGAAAGGTGCCGAACAAAGACGACCTGGGCAATGTCTACGCGGTGAGCCATGCCACCGCCGCCCGTCCCGAACTCTTCTTTGGCGCCGAGCGCCTGAGCGACAACGGTGACAGTCACATCGACTTCGAGTTCCTGCAATCTATCGTCGGGCTCACTGCCGGCTGTTCGGGCAACTTTATCGGCCACCGCACGGAAGGCGACCTCCTGGTTGCGGTCGATTTCACGGGCGGCGGCGGCACCGCGACGAACTCGCTCTACCAGTGGCACTGCAATGCGGAGCCGGGACCGCAACCGGCGGACGGGACGGTCTGTGATCCGGGAGGACCGGCCCACTATCAAGCGATCGCCGTACCTGGTTCGACCAGCTTTACGGTCAACGGTGCGATCGTCGCCTGCGGCGGCTGGATCTGTCGAGATACCGGGGGCGTTACCACCCAGGTGGCCGCCAATGACTTCGTGGAAGGTGGCCTCGATCTCACGGTGCTGAGCTTCACAGGATGCTTCCACACCTTTCTTCCGCACACGCGGACGGCGCAATCGTTCTCTGCCGCCCTGACCGATTTCGCCGGTCCGTCGCCGCTGACGACCTGCCGGACACCGGCGATGACGACCGCATCGAACCCGACCGGGTTTAATCTGACGCCCGGGGTGGTGGCTAGCGACCATGTGACCGTGCATGATCCAGCCGGGAGCGCGACGCCGGCGGGCACCGTCGCCTTCTTCCTCTGCGGCCCGAGCCAGGTCACGGCTGGTGGCTGCGCGACTGGAAACCCGGTGGGGGCCGTCAAGCCGTTGATCGCCGGAGCGGCCACATCGGACGCGACCGCCGCGACGACCGCACTTGGAACGTACTGCTGGCGCGCGGTCTACACGCCCGCGAGCGCCAGCGTCGGAATCTTCGACAGCGCCGGGCACACCGATGCGGGTCCCGAGTGCTTTGCGGCTGGCGTTCCCGGGTCCCCGGCCGCGGGCCGCGGTCTGAATCTGCCGATGCCGCCGCCCGACTTCGTGCTTGCAACAGCTTTGCGGGACGATGTTCCGGCTCAGATCAGCATCCCTGCTCTAGGGATCGACGCACCGGTCGAAAGCGTTGGCCTCCTGGCAAATGGCGCGATGGCGGTGCCGCAGCTCGTGTCGGATGCCGGCTGGCTTGAGAGCGGAACGGCGCCGGGATCGGTCGGCAACGCCGTGATTGCCGGGCACCTGGATTCAATCACGGGGCAGCCCGCAGCGTTCTGGGCTCTGGGCCGCTTGCGATCGGGCGACGCCATCATCGTCACCACCGCAAGTGGAACGGAGTTGCGCTTCACCGTCGTCAGGATCGGGAGATACGACCGCCAGGCCGTCCCGCTTGTTGCCGTCTTTGGGCCTTCGAAACAGGCGAATCTCAACCTCCTTACCTGTGCCGGCCCGTACCTGCAGGACCACCGCACCTACCGCGACCGGCTGGTTGTGTACACGCGCCTGGTTGGAGTCGTCAAGGATGCGACTCGTGCCGTCCCCGATGACAGCCCGCCATTTCGCGCGACGTAGCATCCGCCGCTAGAGGCCCGGCCTAACCTTCGGACACCGCTGCGGCTCCGTTCGGAGACCCACAAGCGTTGCAAGGGGCTGCGAGCACACGTCCACGGCCGGCGGAGGCGGAACAGCTTTTCCTCGAAGGCATTGAGCGGCTGCAGCGCGTGGGTGACATGGATCTTCTCCCACACCTTCAATCGGGGGCCGCGGAGGCCGCGCTGAAGAAAGGTGAAATGGATGTTGCGGCCACCAGGATTATGGCAGCCCTTGAGGCCTGCGACCGTTCGAATGATCCGCTCGCCCGGTTGTCCGCTGAACGGATCGCGGGGCTCGTGCGCAGGCCGAGGGGCGCCCGTCAGAGGCATGCGCCCACCTGGGACGATCCGCGTCGCCTACGATTATGCCAGGGTCTGGAGGCACAAGGGCAGACGCAAGAGGCGATCGTCCGATACCGCGAGGCGTACGAAACTCGTCGGTCGATGAGCCCCTGACGAGCAGACCGCGAGTCGGGGATCAATTTGCCGGCCTTTCGTCGCAGATACTCCCGGTTCCAGCGAAACGCGGCTAGGCGATCGTGGTTGACCGAACATGTACATACCGACGATGGTGACGCATTCAACAATCGGCGAGGGCGAGCGGGGACGCTGAATGGCGGCGTGCCCTCGGTGTGGCGAAGAGAACCCCACGAGAGCGAGATTCTGTCTCGCCTGCGGGTTTGCGCTGGCGCCATCCGGCGAGCGGGAAGTGCGCAAAACCGTGACGGTGGTCTTCTCCGATCTGGTTGGCTCCACCGAGCTAGGCGAGCGCCTGGATCCGGAATCGATTCGGCGCCTCATGTCGCGCTACTTTGAGGAGATGCAAGGCGTTCTCCAACGGCATGGCGGAACAGTTCAGAAATTCATCGGCGACGCCATCATGGCAGTCTTCGGAATGCCTACCGTTCACGAAGACGACGCCCTGCGGGCCGTTCGCGCCAGCGCGGAAATGCGCGAACGGCTCCGTGTTCTCAATGAGGAAATCGATCGTCGATGGCAAGTGCGGTTGCGGGTGCGCACCGGCATCAATACCGGTGAGGTGGTGGCCGGTGATTCATCCCCAGGCGAGTCGGTTGTGCTGGGCGACACGGTGAATGTGGCGGCGCGCCTCGAGCAAGCGGCGACAGCTGGCGAGATCCTGATCGGCGAGCGCACCTGGTTGCTCGCCCGCGACGCGATCGATGCCGAGCCGATGGCGCCACTACCGCTCAAGGGAAAAAGCGAAGCCCTTCCTGCCTGGCGGCTGATCGACGTGAAGTCCAAGGTCGCCACCCCACGTATCCGCAGCGAGAGTCCCTTCGTCGGCCGCACCGAGGAATTCCAGGTGCTGCGACGTGCCCTCGACCGCGCGATCCAGGAACGCATCTGCGTGCTCGCGACCGTCGCCGGGCCCCCAGGGATCGGCAAGTCGCGGCTGGTAGCGGAATTCACCGATGCCGTCAGGGACGGCGCCCACATCGTTTCCGGCCATTGCCTGCCCTACGGCGACGGCATTACCTTCTGGCCATTGGCCGAGATCGCGAACGATATCGGAGAAGGCGACCTGCCGCACGCAGTGCAGACGTTGATGGGAGAGGAGGCAGGGGTGGTTGCTGAACGGATCGAGGCGGCCATCGGCCGTGCGGAGTCTCCAGGGTCGCCCGCCGAAATTTTTTGGGCGTTTCGCAAACTGTTCGAAGCCCTCGCTCGCGAGCGGCCCCTGATCGCGGTGATCGACGACATTCATTGGGCTGAGCCGACTCTGCTCGACCTGCTCGAGTACATCGTCCAGTTCGCGTCGAACGCGCCGATCGTCGTTCTCTGCCTCTCGCGCCCCGAGCTCTTCGACTCCCGCCCGTCGTGGGCGGTGCCCAGGCAGAATGCGTCATTGATTCCGCTCTCCCCGATCTCCGAAAAGGATGCGTCCACCCTGATCGAGCGGCTGGCCACTCAATCGTTCCCCGCACCGGCTCGTGAACGGGTTGCCGCGGCCGCCGAGGGAAACCCGCTGTTCATCGAACAACTCCTCGCCCTCAACGCCGACGTGAACCCGTCCGATGGCGCGATCCTGGTACCCCCGACGATCGATGCCTTGCTCGCCGCCCGCATCGATCGATTGGGGCCAGCGGACCGGGCGGTGATCGAACGCGCGGCAATCGAGGGACGCACCTTCCACCGCGGTTCGGTGGTCGAGTTACTGGCAGAGGGTGATCGAGCTACGGTCGGCGCCTGTCTGATCTCGCTTGCCCGAAAAGAGTTCATCAAGCCCGATCAGGCGCTTTTCGCCGGCGACGATGGGTTCCGCTTCGTTCATATCCTGGTTCGGGATGCCGCGTACGACGCGGTGCCGAAGGAACTTCGCGCCAATCTTCACGAGCGTTTCGCCGTTTGGCTCGAGCGCGCGGCGCGGCAGAATACTGCCGACTACGACGAGATCCTCGCCTATCACCTCGAGCAGGCTCACCGATACCACGCAGATCTCGGACGAACCGACGAAGCCGACCGGCTCGCCCAGGACGCGGGGAAGCGCCTCGGGCAGGTTGGCACTCGTGCCCTCGCGCGCGGTGATATGCCGGCGGCGATCGGCCTTTTGAGCCGGGCCGCGGCCGTCCTGCCAATGAACGATCCAGGACGCGTCGACCTCCTGCCCGAGCTCGGGACGGCGCTCATCGACGCGGGCGAGCTGGCGCGGGCAGAAGCAGTACTCGAAGAGGCGATCGATCGGGCGCAGGCCAGTGGCAATCAGCTCATCAGGTGGCGTGCCACCGTCAGCAGCTTGGGACTCAAGCTCTGGACTCGACGGGCCGAGATTGATGAAGTTCTCCCCCTTGCAGAGGCAGCTGCCGCTGCTTGCGAACAACTCGGCGATCAGCTCGGTCTCGCACGGGCATGGCACGTCATCGGGCTTGCCCGAGTCGTCGGGACGGGACAAGCGTCAGACGAGGCATTTCAAAGAGCCATCGCACACGCGAAACGCGCCGACGCCCCCCGCGAGGAATCCGCGGCGCAGATGTGGCTGCTCATCAGCGCGTGGTTCGGACCGACGCCAGCCGCCGAAGGTATCCGCCGATGCCGGGAGATTCTCCAGCAACCGATCACCCGAACCGTCGAAGGTATGGCCAGGATCGAGCTCGGATGCTTCGTCGCCCTGGGGGGTAACTTCGACGAAGCTCGCTCGTCGTTTGCGCAAGGCCACGCCTTGCTGAATGATCTCGGGCAGCGCCTGCAAGCCGCAGCCACCTCGCAGGAGTTCTTCGATCTCGAGATGCTGGCCAGCAACCCCGCTGTGGCCGAGCAGCGCCTTCGTCAGGCCTGCGAGACACTTCAGCAGCTCGGGGAGAAAGCCTTTCTCGCGACGCGGATCGGTTGCCTGGCCGAGGCCATCTATGCGCAGGGGCGCTACGCCGAGTCTGAGAAGGTGAGCAGAGAGGCCGAGGCGGCGGCGGCCACGGACCCAAGCGACTTCGATGCCCAGTTCCGTTGGCGGGCCGTCCTCGGAAAAGTTCTGGCGCGGCGAGGTGAGTTCGATGCCGGTGAGGCGATGGTTCGTGCCGCGGCGGATCTGATCAAGTGGACCGAGTGGCTCAATATGCGCGCAGGCGTCGAAACCGACCTCGCGGAGGTCTTGCTCCTGGCTGGGCGCGATGCCGAGGCAATTCCCCATCTGAAAGAGGCTGTACGTCTCTTCGAACAGAAGGAGAACAAGGTCGGCGCTGCCAGGGTTCGGACCCGCCTTACAAGGTATGTAAGGTAAAAGACCCGATGGCCAGCGACGAGCTCGTCATAAACCGCGTTCACTCTGCCAGCACCTCCACCCCTGGGCGTGCCATCAACAAGGTGCGCGACCACCAGCTCGTCATCGACGAGCCGACGCACCTGGGCGGGCCCGGCGAGCAGATCACGCCGGCGGAGGCCTTTCTGGCGGGTGTTTCCGCGTGCGGGGTGCTCCTTGTTCAGGGCAAGGCGCGCGACTCCGGCGTGCGCCTCGAGCAGGTCGAGGTCAATATCGAGGCGATCCGGCATCGCAGCGACACCTCGGTCTTTCAGCGGATCGACATGCTCTTTCGGCTGTCCGGCCCCAGTGGGGCCGAGGCCATCGACCTGGTCGAGCACTATAAAACCCATTGACCGCTCTACAAAGCGGTCGCGGTCGCGACCACCGTGAATGTCTCGGTCGAAGCCGGACCGTAGACCCTCCGCGGTAACGCGCCGTGGATCCCCGCCCGTCTGCGCGCGAGCGGCGATCTGGCGACACGGAGGGCCGACGATGGGTGACTCTCGACGTACCAGGCGAGGTCTGTCTGGTGGAGACCATCGACCGACAACAGCAACACGTGTTTCGCGCTTGGCCCGTCGGCGCTGGCCGCCAGCGGGCCGCCGGCGGCCAGGCTGCTGACGATCAGCCCCCCGGCACCGACCAGTAATAGGGCGCGGGTAGACAATCTGGGCATTCTTCCTCCTCGACCGGCCGCCGAGCCGGCCACCTCCTCGTCGATGTCGGCGACCTGACCAACATATGAGCCGGAGGTTATGAACAGACGAACGGGGGTTTAACAGGGCTGGCGATCGCGGTATAGGTCCTGCATGGCTCCGCGTCGTCCTCTCGAGAAGTTGTCCCGCCGAGCCGGGGTCGAGCTCGGGCTCAAGGGGGCCCGCCAGGTCGCCGGCAAGAGTGCCCGCGTGCGGCGGCCATTTCCGCCTGGGCAGCAGGGCCGCGCCGGGCAATCGGGTCGCCGCCGCAAGCGCGATTCCGACTACCTGACGCAACTCAGGGAGAAGCAAAAGATCCAGTGGTTCTACGGCATCGCGGCCGGCCAGCTGCAGCGCTATTTCGATGCCAGCCGTCGCCGGCCGGAGGCAACCGGTGAGGAGCTGCTGCGCCAGCTCGAAGAGCGCCTCGACAACGTCGTTTACCGGCTGGGCTTCAGCGGCACGCGGGCGCAGGCTCGCCAGTTCGTCACCCACGGACATGTGCAGGTCAATGGCCGGCGCACCGATCGACCCTCGTACGAGGTCCGGCCGGGTGACACCATCTCGATGAAGCCGGGTAGCTCGATCGGGCCGCTGGTGCGGGACGCGATCAGCCTCGGGTTTCGAGTCCCGGATTGGCTGGCGTCGGATCAACAGGCGCTGAGCGGGCGGGTGTCGCATCGGCCGCGGCGCGCGGAGATCGATATCCCGGCCGACGAAAATCGCGCCGTCGAGTTCTTCGCGAAGTTCTAGCCGTCAGCCAGCCCGCTCGACGGGCCTGACGTATCCGACCCGCACCAGCAGGGTCGACGCCGCAATCGAGAGGACGACGGCGGCCAGGATCGCCGCGTACAGGTTGCTCGGAATGACATTGCGCGTCAGGCCGATGGTGGCCAGCACGAAGCTAAACTCGCCGATCTGACCGAGCCCGATGGCCACCTGTCGGGGGCGTCCCGGCAGGCGGCCGAACCTCGCAAGGAGATAGGTGGGCGCGACCTTGACCACGACGAGCAGGACGAGCAGGACCAGCAGCCACCAGAGCCCGTTGAGGAGCGCGCCGGGATCGATCAGGGCACCGATCGCGACGAAGAAGAGAACGGCGAAGACATCACGAAAGGGCAGCAGCCGGTCGCGCGCCTCGCTGGCCTCGCGGCTCTCACCGATGGCCAGGCCGGAGACAAAGGCGGCGAGCGCGAGCGGGATGCCGAAGAAACGGGCACCAAGTCCCGCCAGGGCCAGGGCGCTCGCCACCGACACAATAAGGAAGAGGTCATGTTCCTGGTGCAGCTGCCGGAGCAGCTGCGGGAGCAGCCAGGTTGCGATCACAACCAGGATGACGTAGACCAGCGCCAGCTCGACAGCCGTCAACCCCGAGCTTGCCTGGAGCCCCAGGCCGATCAAAGCGATGATCGCGAGGACAACGCCGGTGACGTCCTGCAGCACGCTCCATCCAAGCAGCACATGGTCGGTCGCCCGGTCGGTCGTGCGGCGCCGGCTGCGGGTGATGTTGACCACGACCACGCTGGAGGAGAGCGCAATGCAGAGGCCGAGGAGGACAGCGCCCGCCGGCGGGAGTTTGAGGAGAAGGCCGACGGCCGTCGAGACCAGCGCCGTGAGGATCGTCTGCAGCGGTGCCGCCCAGAACAGGCGGCCGCGCTCCCGCTGCAGCTCGGCCAGATCCAGCTCGATGCCAACTTCGAAGAGGAGGAGGACCACGCCGACGTCGGCGAAGATCTGGAGCTGATGACGGTCGGCGACGTAGCCGGGGGTAAACGGGGAGAAGACGAGCCCGACGGCGAGGTAGCCCAGGACCGCCGGCAAGCCGGCACGCCGTGCCAGCCAGCCGGCGATGGCCGCAGCCAGGAGGACAAAACCGATTTCGAAGATGGCGGGCGCGGTCGACTCCACTCAGCGCCTCCCGGCGCCGTGGTAAACGAGATGCGCGAAGCTCAGCGGCCTGGCCGCGCGGGGAGCCGGCTCGGTCCGACCTGCGCGTCGAGCCAGGCGGTGAGTGGCTTGCTGGCCTTGATCGCATCCCGGACGCGTTCTTTCGCCTCCGCAGTCTGAAGCCAGGGCCCAGGTTTCCACTTCCGGCCTGTCATCAGCCCCTTGCACCGCAAGAGCTCGCCCCGCGGGTGATCTGCCGGATATCCGGCTGGCACGCGCTTGAAGCTCGGCTCGGTGACCTGGTAGCCATCTTTGACGAGCGTGGCGACGATCCGGGCCAGCTTTTCGCCGTCCTTGCCGGCGACCGCATCGCGAAAGCGAGTGAGCTGATCGGCGGCCATCTCATGGGTGCCGATGGCCACGTAGAGTCCGTCGTCCGAAACCTGGAGATAAAGGCCGCCCGCCCGCCTGCTGGAGAGATAGGCGCCGAGATGCTCTTTGTACGGGCGCTTGTCGGGCGAGAAGCGCAGGTCGCGGTTGAGCCGGAAGATCTTGACCTCCATATCCGACCCCAGGTCCCACTCAAGCTCGGAAAGGAGCGATTCCATGGGCTGGCGCACCTGCTCTTCGTAGACTGATCGGTGGGCCTCGAAAAAGGCCTTACTGTTGTCACGCTTCAGGCCGCGAAAGAACGATAACGCGGGCTTCGGCCACCCCTCGAAACGCACGCGCACCGCGGTCTTCGTTTGGGCGGTCATCGTTTCCCTCCTGGTGAATCTGGCCGCAGGATTTAGGTGGATCGTAACGTTTCACTGGCATGACCTCCTTTCGTATTGCCCTGAGCGTCTTCGCGATCCTCAACGTCGTCTTTTGGGCGCTGCTCGCGTGGACCTGGGCTGTCAAGCCCGCGTGGGCCGCGCGCCTTCCGCTGGGACTTGGCTCCGACAAGCGCTACCAGAGCGCGGTCCCGGTATGGGCGCGGCTTGCGGCCGCGATTGCCGGCTTCTGGGCGGTGGCGGCGGTGCTCTATCTGACGGTCTATTCCGGCGACCGGTTGGCCTTCGTCGCGCTCTTCACGATGGCCGCGATCTTCCTCATCCTGGCAATCGGCGCAGCCGCTCGCGTCTATACCGTGCTGCAACTGCCTAAGGATTCGATGATGGGGATGCCCCGGCGCCAGCAAGCGCGCTAGACCGCCGAGTCGCCAGCACCGACCCCACGAGAATCAGACCGAAGCCGATGATGGCTCCCAGGGTCAAGGGCTCGCGGAGCAACCAGACGCCCAGCAACAGCGCGACGGCGGGGTTGAAGTAGGTGATCACGGTCGCCCTCACCGGGCCGACCTCGCCGATGAGGGCGAAAAAGAGCAGGAAGGCGAGCGCCGTGCAGACGATCGCCAGGATGCCGACCGCCAGCAAGACCTGACCCGACGGGAGTATCCGTGGCAGCTGCGGCAGCGCCAGTGGCGCATAGGCGATGGCCGTCAGGGCGAGCGATGCGGCCACGACCCCAACCGCCGGCAGCCCCGGGAGCCGGCGAGCGATGATCAGCGGCCCCGCCGCGTAGCCAACCGCAACCAGCCCGACCTCGCCGACCGCGCCGAGGTCCCGGAACGACACATTGAGGCCGACCAGAACCGCGACACCGACGAGGCCGATCACCAGTCCGGCCCCTCGTCCCGGATCCATCCGGTCGTCGCCCCGGGTCAGGCGCTGCAGGATGGCGCCGATCAGGGGCACGGCGGCGACGAGCAGGCCGGTGAGCGAACTGGACAGCCGCCGCTCCGCGTCGGACAGGAGGAACCATGGCAGCGACACCTCGATCACGGTGTAGGCGATCACCCAACGCCAGTAGGAAAGGAGCGGAGTAAGCCAGCCGCGGGCGGCCGCGATCGGCAGCAAGAGGGCCGCGCCGCCCGCCGTTCGGAGCAAGACCAGTCCCGCGGGCGTGAGCTCGCCGACGGCGATCTTGATCAGCAGGTAAGGGATGCCCCAGATGACGGCCATCGCCGCAAAGAGCGCCCATCCGCGACGGGTCACGCGGTCGGCGCGATGTCCAGCTCGACATCCTCGGGGAGGATGTCTTCGCCTGTGTAGGCCGAGGCCTGTAGACGGAAGAGCCGCGCATAGCGCCCGTTGAGTCGCATCAACTGCTCGTGGGTCCCCTGTTCGACCAGGCGGCCGTGCTCGAGGAAGATGATCCGATCGGCGCGCCGGACGGTCGAGAACCGGTGCGAGATATAGACCGCGGTACGGCCTCGGGTTAGCGAGTGGATTCGTTCGAACAGCTCGTATTCAGCCTGGGCGTCGAGCGCGGACGTCGGTTCATCCAGCAAGAGGATCCGCGCGTCGCGCATGAAGGCGCGCGCCAGGGCAACCTTTTGCCACTCGCCGCCGGAAAGGTTGACGCCGGCATCGAACCACTTGCCGAGCGCGGTGTCGTAGCCCTGGGGAAGACCGGCGATCAACTGATCCGAGCCGGCCTGCCGGCTGGCACTGCGAATGGCGTCGCGGTCGGCGAGGTCGCCCAGGCTTCCCAGGCCAATGTTCTCCGCAGCGGTCGCCTGGTAGGTGACGTAGTCCTGGAACATCCCGCCGATCTGCGCTCGCAGTTCGGGTGGATCGTAGTCGCGGATATCGACGCCATCGATCAGGATCCGGCCATCGCTCGGATCGTAGAGCCGGCAGATCAGCTTGAAGAGCGTGGTCTTGCCGGCGCCGTTGCGGCCAACGATCGCGATTGTTTCACCGGGCGACACGGTGAAACTCAAGTCATTCAGCGCGTTCTCCGAGGCGCCCGGATAGGCAAAGGTCACGTGGTCGAAGGTGATCTCACCCCTGACCGGGTTGGGGACAGGCACGGGGTTGGCTCGCGTCGGCAGCGCACTCGTGGTTTCCATCAACTCGAACAGGTTGCTGAGATAGAGGTTGTGCTCGTACATGCCGGAGAACCCGCCGAGGATGCCCTGGATGGAGTTCTGCACCGATTGGGCTGCGGTCGTATAGAGGGTCAGGTCGCCGAGCGTGAGCTTGCCGGCGATCGCCTGCAGCGCGACATATAGATAGGTCACCGACGTGGCGATGGTGCTCAGGTTTCCCCAGAGAAAGCCGACGAGGTAGCGTCGCACCACCTGTCGCCGCTGGCTGCCATAGTAGTTGGTCCCGATCAGGCGATAGCGGTCGATGAAGTACTGCCCGAGTCCGAACAGTTTGACCTCCTTGGCGTAGCTGTCGGTGGTGAGCAAGGTGACCAGGTAGTTCATCCGTCGCAGTAGACGAGAGCCCCAGCGCGCGATGTTGTACCCGCGCCACCCGTAGCGGGTGTCGGCGATGAAGGCGGGGACCGGGGAGAGGAGCGCGAGCAGCGCCAGGAGTGGGCTCACGGCGACCAGCAGCGCGATCATGGTGACGAAGGTCAGCGCCGTCTGGACCAGCCCGAAGGTGGTGGAGATCATCAGCACCGGGCGGTTGATCGAATCGGTCTGCGCCCGTCGCAGCAAGTCGTACGAGGCCGGGTCCTCATAGAAGGCGAGGTCGAGCGAGGCGGCCTTCTCCATCACCATCAACTGGATGCGCATCGATACCGCGTTCTGGAGGAGCTGCTGGGTGATGTTGCGCGCGGTGCTAAGGAAGGCGATCAGCGCGAAGATCAGCAGCTGCAGGACAGCGAGGAAGATGATCCCGTTGACGGTGGTGAACACAGGCGTATGCCACGGGCCGAAGTCGAACCGGACCGCGTCCGCGAACTTGCTGGGACTGTTGTGAACCTCGATGCCGAGCACGACGGCGTTGACCAGCAGCTTCGAGGTGTATGCGGATGCGGCCGGAATGAGGCCGGCGACCACCGTTACGGCGAATAGACCAATCGTGATCGCAGGGCTGGCATCCCAGACGAGGCGTAGGACCTGGGGCAGTGCGGCCGCCGTACCTCCGATCGCCTGCTTGAGATTGCGCCAGCGGCTGCGCAGGTCCTTGGGTCCTTGCGGCGGCTGCGGCTCCTCGATCACCGGGTCGCCGGTCAGGCCACTGTTCGCCGGTCCGGTGTCGGGCGTCTTCTTGCGCCCGCGGCCCCACAGCCACCCCATCGACGGTCCGCCATGGCCCGGCGGCATCATTCCCACGGCGCTACCCTATCGCACCGCCGCGCGGCAAACGGGTTCCGAACCGGGTAGGGCTCAGGCCTCGTCCAGGACGGCGATCGCCTCGATTTCGACCAGAAAGCCCGGCTCGGCCAGGGCCTGCACCCCGACCAGCGTCGAGGCCGGCAGTGTCGTCGCGCCGAAAACCGCGGCGCGCGCTTCGCCCAGCATGGGCCTCAACTCCGGCTTGTAGCCCACGATATAGATGGTGATCTTGGTCACGTCCGCCGGAGTCGCACCGGCGCCTCGAAGCGCGGTCGCCACGTTCGCGAACACCTGTTTCACCTGGCCGGCGAAATCGCCGGGCGCGACCAGCTTGCCCTCGGCGTCGATCGATACCTGGCCGGCGAGGAAGACCATCCGGCGTCCCTGGGCTACCACCACCTGGGTATAGGCAGCGGGTTTGAACAGCCCGGCCGGGGTGAGCCGCTGCAATCGCATCCGACAATCTTAGGTCTCCCTTAGGGGTCGCTCAGAAACACCTCATCTCGACGCGGTTCAATCGGAAGACTGTCATCCCAGGGAGGAGCTCATGATCAATCGACCACTTGTCGCTCGCGAGGAAACCCCAAGCCCCACCGAATCCGCCCGTGAGCTCGCGGCCCGCGTGCCGGCGCCGATCGAGCAGATCCTGTTCGAAGTCAAACGACTGATTGTCGGCCAGGACCGGCTCCTCGAGCGACTCTTGATCGCGCTGCTGTCCGGCGGCCACGTTCTGCTCGAAGGTGTACCCGGCCTGGCGAAGACCGTCACGGTGAAGGCCTTCGCCCAGGTGATCGGCGGCGCCGCCGGCCGCATCCAGTTCACGCCCGACCTGGTCCCGGCCGACCTGATCGGGACCCGGATCTACAACCCGGGCAAGGGTCAATTCTCCACCGAGCTGGGCCCGGTCTTTTGCAACCTGTTGCTCGCGGACGAAATCAACCGCGCCCCCGCCAAGGTGCAGTCCGCGCTCCTGGAGGCGATGCAGGAACGCCAGGTCACGATCGGCAAAGACACTCACAAGCTCCCTGACCCCTTTGTCGTGCTCGCCACGGAGAACCCGATCGAGACCGACGGCACCTACCCATTGCCGGAGGCGCAGCTCGACCGCTTCATGCTGAAAGTCCTGGTCGACTACCCGACCTTCCAGGAGGAAGTGGTCGTCGTCGAGCGCATCACCGGACCCGAGATCGAGCTCCACCAGGTCGTGACGCTCGATCAGCTCAAGGAGATGCAAAAAGCCGTGAGCGAGGTCTACGTCGACCCCTCGGTACGGACCTATGCCGCCACGCTGGCCTACGCCAGCCGCCCCGGAAAGGTCAAGGGACTCGAAGACCTGGCCTCGGCAATCGCCTACGGGGCCAGCCCGCGCGCATCGATCAACCTGGTTACCGCCGGCCGGGCGCTGGCCTTCATGCGCGGGCGGTCGTACGTCCTTCCCCACGACATCAGCGAAGTGGCCCCTGAGGTGATCCGGCACCGGCTGGTCCTGACCTATGAAGGGATCGCGGCCGGGGTTACCGCCGAGACGATCGTCAAGCGCGTGCTGGACCGGTTCCCGCCACCGCGAATCGACCTTGGAGATCGGGTTGCCTCCTGACGTGGTAAGCGGCGGTATCGCCATCGACCAGTTGTTGCGCCGCTCGCGCTGGCCGGTGCTACGGCGTCTCGGATTCCATCCCGGCGGCGACGAGCGATCCAGTTTGCGCGGCGCCGGACTCGAATACAGCGACGTTCGCGAGTACCAGCCTGGTGACGACCCGCGGACCATCGAGTGGAATATCACCGCGCGTTCCGACCGGCCGTACGTTCGGGAATCGTTCCCCGACCGCGGGCTCGATGCCTGGTTGCTGGTTGACATCACGCGATCGCTCGACTGGGGAACGGCGCGCTGTCTCAAGCGCCAGCTGGCGATCGAATTCACCGCGGTTGTCGGGCAGTTGCTGATCGGCCGCGGCAACCGGGTCGGGGCGCTGCTCTTCGACGACCGCGTCCGCTCGATCATCCCGCCCTCGGCCGGGCGCACAGCCTTCTTGCAGTTGATCGCGCGCATGGAGCGGGCCGCCGAGCAGCAAGGGTCCGCCCCCTCTGGGGGAGGGCAGGGTGAGGGCGAGACGGATCTTGGCCGGGCGCTCACGGAAGCCGGCCGACTCATCCGCCGCCCTTCGATGATGGTCCTGATCAGCGATTTCATGACGCCTGGCGGGTGGCAGCAACCACTCAGCTCGCTGGCGATCCGACACGAAGTGATCGCCGTGTGGATCACGGATCCGCGAGAGAGTGAGATTCCCGACATCGGCGTCGTCACCTTCGAGGACCCCGAAAGTGGACAGCAAATCCTGGTCGACACCGGGAGCACCCGCCTGCGGGCGCGGTTCCAGGAAGCGGCCGCGCAGCAGCGCGAGACAATCCGCGCGGATCTCCGCCGGGCTCGGGCCGCGATCGCCGAGATGACCACCGAGGCGGAGCTCGTGCCGCAACTGGTGGCGTTCATCAAGAACCGGGAGGCGCAGCGCGGCCAGCGGCTGGCCATGCGGACCGCGTGAGTTTCCAGTCACCCTGGTTACTGCTTGGGCTGCTGGCGATTCCGCTCCTCGTCGGCTTCTACGTGACGAGCCAGCAGCGCCGTCGTGCTTACGCGGTGCGCTTCACGAATCTCGCCCTGCTCAACCAGGTCATGGGCAAGGGGCCCGGATTCCGCCGCCACATTCCCGCAATCCTGTTCATCGCCGGTGTCACCGGGCTGCTTCTATCGATCGCTCGGCCGCAGGCCACCATCCGGGTGCCAAAAGGACAGACCAGTGTGATGCTGGCGGTCGACGTTTCCGGATCGATGGCCGCCACCGACGTGGCGCCGACGCGGATCCAGGCGGCGATCGCGGCCGGTCGCACGCTGATCGACAAGCTACCCAGTAACGCCCAGGTGGGGCTCGTCATCTTCAACTCGCAAGCGGAGGTGATCACGCCGTTGACCAGCGACAAAGGGTCGGTGAAAGATGCGCTGGGTACGCTGGCTCCCGGCGGAGGAACGGCGGTTGGTTCCGCGATCCAGGTCGCCGTCGCCCAGCTCGCGAGCATCACGGACCCGAACAGCCCGAAATCCCAGAACTACGCCATGGTCGTCTTGCTCACCGACGGCACATCGAACACGGGCATCGATCCGGCGACGGCCGCCGGCGAGGCCGCCCGCGCCAAAATCCCCGTCCAAACGGTCGGGGTCGGGGTGCGCAACCAGACAACGATGGTGCAGGGCCGGGTCGTCGACGGCGTCGATGAGCAGGCGCTGCAGCAGATCAGCAGCGCGACCGGTGGTCATTACTATTACGCGGCCGATGAAGCCCAGCTGAGCAAGATCTACAGCGACCTTGGATCACGGATCGGCTGGGTCACGACCAAGCTCGATCTCACGGTGCCGCTGGTAGCGCTGGGCGCGATCATCCTGGTGGCCGGCGGCCTGTTCAGCCTCCGCTGGTTCCGGCTGCTTCCCTAGCGCGAAACGGCTGCGGCGTGAAGCGCGGGCAGGTGCCGCTCGGCCGGTCCG
>Ga0209471_1000119_pt1 | contig 58499 bp, 59 predicted proteins | sample GraSoiAngelo_128_FD_185885 | JGI IMG/M metagenome (GOLD analysis project Ga0209471, IMG submission 185885) | Grasslands soil microbial communities from the Angelo Coastal Reserve, California, USA - 14_0927_12_20cm (SPAdes) (version 2) | ecosystem: Environmental > Terrestrial > Soil > Grasslands ... | reverse complement strand
GCCGTGTCTCAGTCCCCGTGTGGCTGGTCGTCCTCTCAGACCAGCTACCCGTCATCGCCTCGGTAGGCCGTTACCCCACCGACTAGCTGATAGGCCGCGGGCCCACCCCATCGTGCATTGCTGCTTTCTTCACCGGCCATGCGACCGGTGACGACATGCGGTATTAGCAGCGGTTTCCCGCTGTTATCCCCCGCGATAGGAAAGGTTGCCCACGTGTTACTCACCCGTTCGCCGCTAGGAATTCATCTCCCTTGCGGGAAATGAACCCTCGCTCGACTTGCATGTGTTATGCGCACCGCCAGCGTTAACCCTGAGCCAGGATCAAACTCTCCGTCTAAAACGGAGGACCCAGAGCCTTCGCCCTGAGTCTTCTCAGACTCTCAGAGTCTTTCCCACTCTTCAGTTGTCAAGGTGCTGGCTCCTACCGAGCCGGACAGCTTTCCCACCCTCGCGAAGGGCGCACGAAACCTGTTCGGTGGAGGAACCTGCGAATGATACCCGCGTTCAGGCCGAGATTGCAAGGCAACCTGTAAAGACCGCCTAGAACGCCCTCCGGCCTGACATGGCCCGGGCCAGCGTGAGCTCGTCGGCGTACTCGAGGTCCCCGCCGACCGGCAGCCCGTGGGCCGGCCGGGTCACCCGGGCGCCCAGCGGCGCCAGGGCCCGCGAAAGGTACATCGCTGTGGCCTCCCCCTCGATATCGGCGTCGGTGGCGATGATCACCTCCGAAACCCCCTCGTCGCGCACCCTGTCCAGCAGCTGAGGCACGTGAATCTGCTCCGGCCCGATGCCGTCGATGGGCGAGATGACCCCGTGCAGGACGAAGTACAGCCCGCTGAACTCCGCCGTCCGCTCCACGGCCAGGACGTCGAACGCCGACTCGACCACGCACACCACAGACGCATCGCGCCGCGGCGATGCGCAGATCCAGCAGAGCGAGCCCTCGGCGATGTTGTAACAGCGCTCGCAGTAACCGATCCGCGCCTTGACGTCTTCGATCGCCCGCGCTAGAGAGTCAGCCCGCACGCGGTCCACGCGCAACAAATGAAAAGCAAGACGCTGTGCGGTCTTGGGCCCGATGCCCGGCAGCCGCGACAGCTCCTGGATGAGCCGTTCCAGCGGTTCCGGCAGCTGCGGCATCTACCCCAGCAGGCCGGGAGGAAGACCGAGGCCCGCAGTCAATGCCTGCATCTTTTCGGCCGCCATCTGCTTCGAGCGCTCCATTGCCTCGTTCACCGCGACGACCACCAGGTCCTGCAGCATCTCCACATCGCCCAAAGCATCGGGGTCGATACGTACTGATACCAATTTCTGCGCGCCGGTGGCCACGACTTTCACGGCGCCACCGCCCGCCGTTGCCTCCACCGTTTCAGTTTCCAGCTCTTTTTGCAGCTTGCCCATGCGGTCCTGCATCTGCTGGACCTGACGCATCATCTTCAGCGGATCTTTCACTCCGAAACCTCCTTCACCCTCGTCACTCGCCCATCGAAACGGCGCACGATCTCGCGCACGAACGGATCATCCTCTGGGCTCGCCGGACGCGCCGCCGGTTTCGCCGACTCGTTCTCGCGCAAACGGTAGTCGACCTTCACCCCGTCACCAAGCCACTCCCGCACGTGCGGCATCAGCTGCGCCGATTGCTCCTGCGCCTTCTTGTGGTGGAACCCGTAGCGAAACCACAACACGAGTGTCGCGCCGTCGACCTCCGGCTGCGCGTCCAGATAGGCAGCCCGCACGGTGCGATTCAATTTTTCGAGCACCTCGGACCAGCCTGCGACGGGTGCGGCCTGCTCCTCCCTACTTGGTGGCGGCGGCGCTGAAGGCGCTGGTGCGGAGCGAGGCGCTGAAGGAGCCGGTGTGGCGCGCGGGGCTGAAGGCGCCGGTGTGGCGCGCGGCGTCAGAGTGGGCGCAACTTGGTCAATGGCCGTTCCGGTCTCCGCCTCCACGGCGAGCCGCGCGAGGGTCGCCTCGACCAGGAAGCGCGGCTCAGCATGACGCCGCACCTCACCATCCAGATGCAGTAGTGCGTCGAGCACGCCTGACAACCGACGCGCGGTGACGTTGTCGTGCCGGGACAGCGCCGCCACAAGGCGGTCGCGGCACCCTTCCATCATTCCTCGCACGACCTGGCGCAGCTCCGCCCCTGCCGCGTAAACGCGATTCAGCTCGGCCAGCGCCTCCGCGGCCTGACCCGCCAGCACGTGGTCCAGCAGAGAGTCGAGCAGACGAGGATCGGCAATACCGAGCAACGAGCGCGCACCATCCAGGGAGATCGGGCCCGTTGCCAGAGGCACGAGCTGGTCCAGCAAGCCAACTGCATCGCGCATCGAACCCTGCGCCGTGCGCGCGATCAACGCCATCGCCTCAGGGTCGACCTGAACCTTCTCCTCGCGGGCGATGTGTGTCAGGCGCGACACGATCTGCTCTTCAGAATGCCGTCGAAACACGAACTGCTGGCACCGACCGATGACCGTCAAAGGAATCTTCTGCGCGTCCGTCGTGCACAGGATGAACACGACATGCGCCGGCGGCTCTTCCAGCGTCTTGAGCAGAGCGTTGAACGCCGGCTCGGTCAGCATGTGCGCCTCGTCGATGATGTAGACCTTGAACGGCCCCAGCGCAGGGGCGAGATTGACCTTCTCACGCAGGTCGCGGATCTCATCGATGCCGCGATTCGATGCGGCGTCGATCTCGATCAAGTCCAAAGCCGAGCCCGCGGTCATCTCCAAACATGACTGGCAGCGATTGCACGGCTCGGCCGAGTCGCGCAAACGGCCGGTGCAGTTGATCGCCTTCGCCAGCAGCCGCGCGGCCGAAGTCTTACCGGTCCCGCGCGAACCGCTGAACAGGTACGCGTGCGCGACCCGGCTCGAGACGATCGCGCCTTGCAAAGCCCGCGACGCGGCGTCCTGGCCGACCAGGTCGCCGAACGTCTGCGAGCGGTACTTGCGATAGAGGGACTGGTACTCAGGCATCAAATTTCAAAAGTGGCCGCGCACCGCCGCTTCGATCGAAGACCCCCAGCTCGCACCACGGCTCCCGGCTCCGGCCAGGATGGCTACGGCACCCCCGGGAGCTCTCCTTACCGCTGCTTCCTTCCGGACCTGACGGGGTTCGGAGACCCGAGCTGCGCAGGTCCCGACCTTCAACGCCGTTTGCCGCGGCCAGTTCTGAGAACCCAGACCTCAGCGACGGAATTCGGTCCGGCTAAGGCGGATTGCCGGTTCAGGGTACCGCCAGCACCCCACTTAGCGCGACCGCCCACCAGTCTACCCGGCCTCCACCACAGTGGCCGGGCGGCGCAAAGCAAAGCCCAGGTGGACGTAGGTGGCAGCTGTTGCAAGAGGGATCACCACCTCCGCCGCGTTGACCAGTCCAGTCGAATCCTGCTTCAAGGCCCGGAACAGGCAGACACCACCCAGCAGGATGAGGATCAACACCGTCGACACCTGTCCTGTCAGCGTGTGGCGCAGCTCGGGCCGGCGGCCCGTGACAATCAAGATCCCCCCCGCCAGCGCCGGCAGCAGGTAGCGCGCGATGACGACGATGGCCAGCCATAGCGGAAACGTTCCGCCCAATCCCAGCCCGATTGCAACTGCGCCTGTAAAGATGCCGTCGACCACCGGATCAAGCCCGCCGCCAAATGAAGAAGTCCGCGCGAACCGCCGGGCGATGGTGCCGTCGACCAGGTCGGTGACACTCGCGATCGCGACAGTGACGGCGAGCCCGGCGAACTCACCGCGGAGCGCATAGGTCAGCGCCGGCGCGGCCAGGTACGCCCGCGCCAGAGAGACCTGGTTGGCCTCGCCCGGTAGGAACGCACCGATCACGGCAACGGCGACGAGCCACGCCATCCCCCACCAGGGCACTCCCGTCGCCACGGCCCAGGCAGAGCCCAGCACGAGGTAGATCACGCCGGCGCCCACGCCGGCCCGGTTCAAACGCAAGGTGACTCAGTGTGGCGAAGGCGAAGGAGTCGGTGCTGGAGGGGCCGGAGGGACGTACGGCTGCTCGCCCGGGTACGGGTTGGCCCCGCACGGATAGCGCGGCTCCCCCACCCCCTTCAGAAAGATCTCGCTGTAGCCGCCGCTCGACACATAACCGCCGTCGTAAGAGCACACCTGTCGCGACACGACGCCCGCAGGCTGCACCCAAAATGCAGGCCACGGATGCGAGGACGACGAGTAGTACTCCTCCAGAAATGGCTTCCACACCGAGACTCCGACGTTCTCACCGAACAGCACAGACGTCGGGCACTGCCACCCTGAAGGCGGGAAGTTCGTCGCGAGGTACGCATAACCAGAGTTGCACGAAGCGCCCGCGTCGATGTGCATCAAAGAAGCTGCGACCGCCAGGTCCGGCGTGTAGCCGATGAAGATCGACCCCGTGTACGCCTCGGTCGTCCCCGACTTCCCCGCCACCGGGCGAGCACCCAACCCGCCGAGGTAAAGCTTCACGGGACCGCGCAGGAGGTCCGTCATCACGTAGCCGAGCTCGGGGCCGATCACCGAAACGCGTCCCGCCCCAGCGTCCAGCGCCTCCAGCACTTTGCCGCTCGCATTTGTGACCCGCAGCACGGAATGCGCGGCCACGCGATAGCCGCCGTTGTCGAACGCCGAGTAAGCGGCGAGGTGCTCCGCCATCGACATCGCGTCAGGACCCAGGGTCGTCGCGACCCCGTCAGGCGTCTGGATCGGCGCCGTCACGCCAAGGTTGTGCATGAAGGAGACGACGCGGTCGCCGCCCTCCGACGAGTACGTCCACAGCGCGGGCAGGTTGCGCGACTGCGCCAGAGCGGTCCGCAGCGTGATGAACCCCTCGTGCTTCCCATCCCAATCAGAAAAAGAATGGCCGCCGATCACGCTCGTCGAATCGTTCAGCAGCGACGCCGGGGTGAGGAGTCCCGCCTGCAGCGCCGCGCCATACGTGTAGACCTTGAACGACGAGCCCACGCCTCGCCACCCCAATGGGTCAACGCCGGTCAGGTTGATCTGCCCGCGAATCCCGGCGTTGTTGTAATCCGCGCTGCCGACCATCGCGAGGATCTCTCCATCGGAAGGATTCATCACCAGCATCGCGCCGGTGTTGACGCCGCGTTTGGAATAAACGCTGACGCCCGACTTCACCCATTTATCAGCCATCGCCTGTGTCGACAGGTCGAGTGTCGTCGTTATGGTCAGTCCCCCTTCATAGAGGGCCACGTCGCCGTAGCGCTGCTTGATGTAGGAAATGATGGAGTCGACGAAATGCGCCGTCAGCGGGTTGTGCGCGATGGGCTGCAGCTTGTGCGCGGCCAGCATCTTCGCAGTCAGATCGCCCGCGTACATGGCAGAGGCGGCAGAGCTGGAAATGTCACCCACCGCGACCATCCCATCCAGCACCTCGCGCCACCGAACCTTCGCCGCGTCGAGCTGGTCCGGCGTCCCGAACGGGTCGTAATCGGAAGGTGCCTGCGGGAGTCCGGCCAGAAACGAGGCCTGCGCCCACGACAGCTCGCTCGCGTGGACCTGGAAATACGTCTCGGAAGCGGCCTCCGCGCCGTAAGCGCCGTTGCCGTAGTTGATCGAGTTGAGATACAGCTCGAGGATCTGCTGCTTCGTGTACCGCCGCTCCATCTCCTCGGCGAGAAGCAGCTCGCGAAACTTGCGGCTGATGGTGCGGCTCTGGGCCTCCGTCGTATCGAGCACGTCGTTCTTCACCACCTGCTCGGTGATCGTCGATCCGCCCAGCGTTCCGGCGCCGTGCGTCAGGTCGTAAACGATCGCGATCAAGAGACGCCGGTAATCCACGCCAGAGTTCGCATAGAAGGTGCGGTCTTCGGTGTCGATCGTCGCGCGCTGCAGCTTGATGCTGATCTTCGACAGAGGAACCACCGTACGGTTCTCGTGATACAGCGCCTGGATCAGTTTGCCATTGCGGTCGAGGATGCGCGTCGTCTGAATGAGGTTCGCCGTCTGGATGGCGTCGATCGACGGCAGGTCACCGGCGAAGTAGTCGACGACCCCGATGGTGGCGCCCGTGCCGACCAGCGCCATCGCCGAGACGACGATGAGGGCGACCAGCGAGAAGCGCATCAGCCAGTGATGCGACTTCCTCTTGACAGGACGGCGACCTCGCGGACGAGCGCGAGTGCGCTTCCGATGAGCGGCCGTGGCGGACCTCCAGGACGTTTACTGCGGCGTGAGCTGAGTTCGGTGGCCCGAGTTTACGCCAGAGAACTGGCTCCTCCCCACTTGTGGGGAGGTGGCGCAAAGCGCCGGAGGGGCGCCGGAGGGCCAGCCACCGGAGGGCTAAACCGGGGCCCTACCGCAGCCCCAGCGCTTCCGCCCCCTGGTCCGCCAACCCCATGATGGGATTCCCGAAAATCCCGTACCCGGCGATCACGATGCAGAACGCAACCGCCCCTGCGGTGGACAGCGCCGTCACCGCCGGCAGCGCCGCCGTCGCCCCCCGCCGCGACTCCTCGAGCGGGCTCTGTATATAGAGGACGCGAAGGGTGCCCAGCACGGCGGCGACGCTCAGCACCGAACCGAGCAGGCCAAGCCCCAACAGCACGAAGTTGCCGCTCTGGGCCAGGGACGCCGCAACGGCGAGCTCGCCGAAGAACCCCGCCAGCGGCGGCGCGCCCGCCAGCGACAGCATCGCAAGCGCCAGCCCGGCCGCCCGCACCGGCCGCAGCGTCCCCAGCCCGTGGATCGCCGGCTCGCCGCCCTCCGCGCGGCCCAGTAGAGCCGGCCCGCAAGTGGCTGCCACCGCAAAGGCGCCGAGCAAGAACAGCGACCCCCCGATCCCGGAGCGGAAGTGGGTCGACACGCCTGCCGCCACCCACCCCAGCTGCGACACCGCGAGATACGCCAGCCGCGGCCGCGGCGAGTGGACGGCCAGCGCCGCCGCCCCTCCCCCGACCATCGCGAGCGCAGACACGACCTGAACGTATGGCGCGTAAACGTCCGGGATCGGAACCAGCGCGGCCGTCAGCTTGATCCCCACGGTCGCCGCCGCGACCGCGCTCAAACCGAACACAAGCCCCGCGCCCAGCGGCGAGGCGCCGAGACCGACCTGAAGGCCCGCGACGTGGAAGGGCGCGAGCCCCGCCCGCACCGCGAGTCCGCCCATCAACAGCAAGACAGGGATGGCCAGCGGCAAGGCCGGCGCCTCGTTCCCCACCACGGCGCGGATCCCGGCCAGGTTGGGGTTGCCGGTGGTCGCATAGACGAAAGCCAGTCCGACCAATACCAATGCGCTTGCGATGCCGCCGGCGACCAGCAGCCTCAAGGCCAGGTCGGGCCGCCGCAGCGCGACCATCAGGACGCCGGCTGCGCCCGCCAGCTCCAGTCCCGCCCACAAACCCAGCAGGTCCGCCGCCGACGCGGCGACCATCACACCGAAAGCCGCGAGCAGCGGCATGGCGAGGCCGAGGGGGACCGAGTCCTCCGCCGTCCAATCGGTCGTCGCGACGGCCACAGCCGCGGTCAGCAGCACGGCCGCCTTGGCGAACAGTGCGAAGCGGTCCTGGAGCAGCGCGCCCCCGAAATAGGAGCCCACGGTCGCGCCTGCCCACAGCTCAACTCCAAGCGCGACCAGCACGATCAGCGCCGTGACCTGCGGCAGGTAGCGGCGAGATCCCGCCGGCAGCCAGGCCAAGCGCGCAGCCATCATCACGCCGATCGCCAATGCGACCACCAGCGCCTCGGGCAGAAGGGCGAAGTACTTCATTGCGTGGCGCCGGGCGTCGGCGCGACATAGGGCGACGCGATGTCGGAGATGCCGGCCGTCATCTGGTTGAGAAGTCCAGGGTCGAACAACGGAAAGTCGGTGCCGGGGATCTTCGGCCCGCCCGGGAAGAGGCCCACCCAGAGCAGCGCGCCGGCGAGCAGCCCGAGGTACCACGTCTCGCCGAGCGACCCGTCCGACACCCCGGGCGCGTCAGGGTTCGGGGCCCCGAACAAGACGCGTCGAAGCAGCGTCGCAAGCGCCACCGCGCTCACCGCCAACCCGACCGCCACCGCAAACGCTCCGATGGGCTGGTTCTTGAATGCGCCGAAGAACGTCATCACCTCCGCGGTGAACGACGCGAGGATCGGGATGCCGAGGAGCGCGAGCACCGCGATGATCAGCAGCCACGCGATGTTCGGCATGCGCGGCGCGAGGCCGCTCAGCACAGAAAGGCTCCGCGACTGTGCGCGCTCCGACAGCGTCGCGCATACGCCCGCGATCAGCGCAGCCGCGAGCCCGCCGGTGAACATGCTCAGCACACTGCCGGTGATTCCCAGCGGCGAGACCGCGGCGAGCCCCAGCACCGTGATCCCTCCAGGGACCATCGCCAGGTGGGCGGCCATGTGCCGGATGTCGACCGTGCGCAGCGCGGCGAGCCCCGCGTAGCCGACTGTCATCGCGGCCAGCGCGGCAAGCACCGGCGACAACAGGTGACCGGCAGCGGGCTCGGCCGCGATCACCGTGCGCAAGAGCAAGAACGCGCCCAGACGGGTCGTCGCGCCGGCAACGATGACCGCCACGCCGACCGGCGCCTCGGCGAGCACGTCGCGAATCCATCCATGCAGCGGGAACAATGGAAGCCGCGTCGCGGCGGCGATGATCATCGCGACGCTGATCACGATCTGGTTCCGCGGCGAGAGCGATGCCTTCAGCAGCACGTCCATGTCGAAGCTCTGGCCGCCCGCGATGGAGTAGAGCGCCAGCACGCCTACCACCAATGCGCCGGTGCCGAGACCCCAGTAGCCCAGCAACCGCCACGCGGCGGTGCTCCTGCGCGGACCTCCCCATCCGAGGATGAGCAGCGCAAGCGGGATGACCGCCGCGGCCCAGAACAGGATGAAGACGAACATGTCGCGCGCGACGATCGCTCCGTTGACCGAGGCCTGCGTCAGAAGGAGCAGGCAGAAATAGGCGCGCACGCGCTCACGCACGCCCAGCGACGCGAGCACCGAGGCGATGCCGATCAAACCAGAGAGCAGCAGCATCAAGAGCCCAGGTCCGTCGATGCCGAGGTGATACGTGACCCCGATCGCCGGGAGCCACGCGACCTTCTCCTCGTACTGCATCGTCGGGAGGAAGTTCTGGAACTGGTTGTAAGCGATGAACAGGATGAACATCAGGCCGAGGATCGTGAAGAAGGCGATCTGCTTCATCAGCACGTCGTAGCGGCCGCGCGGGTTGGGCATGAAGGCGATCGCGATCGCCACGACGACCGGGACCCAGACCAGCAGGCTCAGCAGGAACGGCGACGTGAAGACGCCGGCGCCCGGCGCAGGCAGCGGCGTCGGCGACGCCTGGACTATCGCAGCGAGCAGCGTCATCGGGCAACTCCCGGCGCGATCAGCGCGAAAAGCACCGCCATGACGACCGCGAGCACGATGACCAACGGCAGCGCCGGCGCGCGAATTGCAGCCAGCGCGAGCTGGCCCGAAGCGTTCGTCAATCGTCCGAGGGCGCCGTCACCCTCGGGGATCCAGTCCCCGACGCGGCGGGCGATGTCAGTGATCGGATCGACCAGGAACCGGTCGACCAGGCCGAAGCCCGTCGCGGTGAGGCGGCTCAGCAGCAAGCCGCCGGCGGCCGATGCGGCGAGCGCGCCGTCCTTGCCCCGCGCATAGACGAACGCGCATGCGCCGAAGCCAACGAGCGCGACGGCGCCCCACACGACGATCGAACCCAAGCCCGGAACCGGGTGCTTCTGGCCGTCGAGGAAGTTCAGCCAACCTGTGATCCCGGAGGCGATCAGGAACAAACCGCCCGCGAGCGCCAGCCACGCGGGCCAGCTGACTGCACCCTGGGGCGCCTCGCGCACGCGATCGGGCTCGAAGGTGCGGCGGCGGCGCAGCGGACCGAAAGCGACCGCGAGGAACACGCGCAGTGTCGCGATCGCGATGAGGAGCACGCCTTCGCCGAGGGCGACGCCGAGCTTCGAGCGAGAGTTGACGCCGAGCGCCAGCGCCACGGATCCGGACAGGCCCAGGACGGCGGTCGACGCGAGAAGCGCGACCGAGCTGGCACGCATGCGACGCCACGCGTCGCCCATCTCGGCGAGGTCGTCGGTCCGCATCGCGGACGAGATCGAAGAGATTGCCAGTTCGACGGCTACCCGCGCCGGCGCCACCGCCAGCACGGTGGCGACACCCGCGACGGCAAATGTCGCTGGTTGGGAGCGGAAGCCGGCGATCACGACCGCGGCGCCGATCGCGACCGCGGCCGACCCTGCCAGCGCGATGACGCGTCGCGGTTCGTTGCCGAGGAGGCTGAGCAGAGGCGCCACCACCGCAGCCACACCGCACAGCGCGAGGCACGCCTGCAGGGTCTGCGGGTTGGATGCGAGAAAGATCGGCATCACCCGATACAGCACGACGATCGCCACCACAGACCAGGCCGCTTGCACGATCACCCAGGCAGCCGGCGGCGCCGAGGCGGACGTCTGCGTGATCCATGAATTGAAAGGCCAGAGCGCGAGTCGCCCGGCGATGCCGACGAACAGGAGGACCGACCCGACCACGAGGGACCGCACCGTCCAGCCGGGGTTCGTGTGAAGGATCGGCAGCAGGGTGCTTAGGTTCTGAGTGCCGTAGCGCGCATAGAGCCACGCGATCCCGCAAAGAAGGCAGAGGTCGGTCAGGAATGGAAGGGCGAGCGCGACACGGGCGCGGCGCGCGGGCTCATCGAGGCCCCACCGATGGGCGAGCAGGAGGTACGTCATCGCGCCTCCGATCGCCCAGAAACCGAACAGCTCGGCGAGGTCCCAGCTCATCAGCACGCCGACGCACGCGAACAGCAGGGCGAGGATGACCCCGTGAAAACGCGCCGCGCCGGGCTCCGAGCGGCCCATGACCTGGTGCCAGCCGATCGCGCCGAGCATGCACACCTCGATGGCGGCAAGCGCCGCCACGGTGAGGTGGTCGACGTGGAGGATGAAGTCGATGCCGAACGTCTGGAAGTTCTGCGGACCGCTGAACGCGATCGACATGTTGAAGTACTGGTAGGTCACGACATACGGAGTCGACCGCCGCGTGAGCCCCCACGCGACCAGCAGCGTCAGGAGCAGCGTGACCACGGTGCCGAACATCGCGGTCGCCGAAGACGATCGCCTGGTGCGCACGCTCGACAGCGCGATGATGAACATGGCGAGCGGCGCGATGAGCAGCGCCGGGACCGCCCACGGCAGCGTAGTCGAAGGGTCGAACGTGAAGCCCGAGGACGCTCTGGTGCTCGATGCCGCTCCAGACGCCGCCGCGATGATCTCTGCTGCGCGGGCGATAAGGCTCAGCGAGAGCCCTCCCGGCCCGCGATTCCGAGGCCCAGCGCGACCAGCGCCGTGGCGGCGATGGCGAGCAGCATCGCGAACTCCTGGCCAAGCAGCTGGGGACCGCCCGCCGCCGCGAAGCGCGCGATCCCGGCGAATGCGACGCCCGCCCCCGCGAACATCAGCGGAATCCCGGCCAGCGCCGCGGTCAACTCCCGGCGCCAGGCGGCGGTGAACACGCCGGCCGCGATCAATGCGGCTGCGACGAACAGGACTGCGACCAGGTCAGCTTTCACCGCGCGCGGTCCCGGACCCGCCACGCGGCCGCCGCTCCCGCCAGCGCGACCATGACCAACACCGCGACCGCCTCGGTCGCGAGTAGGTCATGCGCGAACAGAAGGCGCCCCAGGTTGGCCGCCCCGAACGTCCCGCCGAAGTAGCTCGCGTAAGCGAAGTCGCCGCGGAACCCCGAGTACGCGAGGACCGCAAGAAGAAGCGCCGCCCCGATTGCCCCGAGCTGCCGCCACAGAGGACCGACCACGGCATCGACGCGGCGATACTGCGGGCTGGCGAACATCAGCGCGCAGCCGGCGTAGCAGATCAAGACGACCACGGCGACGTAACCGGCCGAGAGGGACAGATAGATGCCCGCCAGGCCCAGCCCGGCCACCCCGAGCGCTGCGCCGCGCTGGTCGCGACGGGTGAGCAAAGCGACCCCGAGCCCTCCGGCGAGTGACACCCCGGAGGACACGTAGAAACCAATTGTTTGGAGGGAGTCCATGGACACTCCGTGGTGGTTAAAAGGGCGGCTTACGTGGCGGCTTTTCTGCTATCGCCCCGGTTCGCGCCAAGCATACAGAATGCCGGCTCCGGCAATTAGGAGGGCGGCGAGCGCCGCGACCAGCGCGCCGGTGGTCGGCGCCACGCTCAGGGCGCTGTACGCGTAGGCCGCCAGGAGGATGAGCCAGGCGAGTCCAAGCGCCCAGGCGGCGACCTGAACAAGGTCTCGCTTGCGCAGCTCGCGGGAGAATACGGCCATGGGGGCAGTATCGCAGGCGCTTGTCGACTTCGCCAAATACCTCCGTCAGCCTGCAGCGCCCGGCATCGAGGTGATCGAGACGCCTCGCTACCGGATCGTCCTGCAGCCGGACTTTCCCATCCCTGGGCCGAACAGCGTCGGATGGGTGCGCTGCCGTCCCGAGGAGGCCGCCGCGCTGATCGACGAGGTACGCGCGCAGGTCGCGCCGCGCCACGTCCCACTGATGTGGATCCTGGACCCGGAGACCGAGCCGGCCGACTTCACGGACTACCTGGAGGCTTGTGGCATCCACCCCGATCCGCATGGGCCGACCGCGGCGGTGATGGTCCTGCCGATCGACGCAGAGATCGAAGGCCCGACGGTCGCCGGCCTGGAGATGAAGGACGCTCTTGCTGACGCGGAGGCGTTCCGCATGGCAGACGCAGTGAACGCCGAAGCGTTCACCTCGAAGACGCTCGACGATGATCCGGCCCGGAGCGCGGCGCTCGAACGGCGGCGCCGCAACCAGATCGCCGCAGGCGACCGCCGCGTGATCCTGGCTACGATCGATGGCGAGCCGGCGGGCAGCGCGGGCATGACCTTGTTCCCGCCGGCGGGGGCGACCATCAACGGCGGCGGGGTGCGCGCGAAGTTCCGCGGCCGCGGCATATACCGGGCGATGGTCGCGGCCCGCCTGGAGATGGCCCGCGAGGCGGGAATCGAAGGAGGCCTGGCAGTCTGGGGTGGCGCCATGTCAGCCCCGATACTGTCCAAGCTGGGTTTCGAAACGGTAGACGAACGCCGCTTCTACCTGGACCCCCTTCCCTCTCCCCACAGGGGAGAGGGCCAGGGAGAGGGGCGTGAAGGGAGAAAGGGCCAGGGAGAGGGGCGTGAAATGAGTCTGGACGGGTAAACGCCCGGAACAACCTCGGACCCTCAGGCCAGCGACTCCACCCACGCGCGATGCAGGGACCCGTACCGCCCCTCGCCCCTCCGCAGCTCGGCCGGCGCCCCATCTTCCACCACCCTCCCCGCATCGATGACCAGCACCCGGTCCGCGATCTCAACGGTCGACAGGCGGTGGGCGATGATGAAAGCGGTCCGCCCGCGCAGCAGCGTGCGCAGTGCGCGCTGGACCAGCCGCTCGGAAGGCAGGTCCAGAGATGAGGTCGCCTCGTCGAGGATCAGCACCCGCGGGTCGGCCAGAAAAGCGCGCGCGAATGCAACCAACTGGCGCTGCCCGGAAGACAGCCGCACCCCTCGCCGCCGCACGTCGGTGTCGTACCCGTTGGGCATCGCGGCGATGAATTCGTGCGCGCCGATGACGCGAGCCGCGTTCTCCACCTCCTCCCGACTGGCACCCGGCCGGCCGAACAGGATGTTGTCCCCGACCGTGCCGGAGAACAGGAAGCTCTCCTGCGTGACCATCACGACCGCGCGCCGGAGATCCGAAACCGCGATCGAGCGCAGGTCGACCCCATCCAGCGTCATGCGGCCAGAGGTCGGGTCGTAGAACCGGGCGATCAGCCGCGCCATGGTGGTCTTGCCCGCCCCGGTCTCCCCCACCAACGCCACGATCTGCCCCGCCGGCACGCGAACGTCGATGTCGTGCAGCACCGGGGTCTCGAGATACGCGAACGTCACGTGCTCGAACGCGATCGCCCCAGCGGCATCGTGCAGGGCAACCGGCGCAACCGGCTCTGGCACGGTCGGTGCTTCCTCCAGGACCCCGGCGAGCTTCTCAAGCGCCGCACCGGCGGCCTGGAACACGTTGTAGAACTGGGAAAGCTCCTGCATCGGGTCGAAGAACTGGCGCAGGTAAAGGACGAACGCGGTCAGCACGCCGAGGGTGACCTGTCCCTGCACGACGAGGTAACCGCCGAACAGCAGCACCGAAGCGGTTGTGAGCCGCCCGAGCAGGTTGATCGCTGGGCCATACGTCGACACCAGCCGGTTCGACCAGATGTTGGCGTCGCGGTAGCGGCCGTTGACGTCCTCGAAGATCTCCTGGTTCCGCGGCTCGCGGCGGAAGGCATGCACGGCGCGGATGCCGCCCAGCGACTCAACGTAGTGGACGATCACCAGCACGATGGCGCGCCGCACTGCGCGGTACGAAAGCGCGGAGTTGGCGCGGAACCACCAGGTGAGCGCGATGACGAGAGGCATCGTGACCAGGGTCACCAGGCCCAGGCGAAAGTCGAGGCGCATCAGGATGACCGTGATCGCCACCACCGAGATCAGGGATGTGATGACCGAGGTGAGCCCGGTGGCCAGGAGCTCGTTGAGAGCGTCGATGTCCGACGTGAGCCTGGAGATGATGCGGCCCGACGTGTAGCGCTCATAGAACGAGAGCGAAAGCTCCTGGACGTGGGCGAAAAGCATCCGCCGCAGGTCGAACAGGATGTCCGCACCGATACGGCCCGACACGCGCAGGAACACATAGTTGGCCCCGGCGTTGACCATCAGCGCGAACAGAAGAACTCCGACCACCTGGACGAGCGCGGTCAGGTTGCCGGCGCGGACGCCCCTGTCGATCCCAAGGCCGACCAGGTAAGGGAGCGACAGGTACGCGGCGGATCGAATCGAGATGAGTGCCGCCGCCAGCACAAGGCGGCCGCGATAAGGCCGAGCCAGGCTCGCGAGCAGCCGGCGGCTCCGCTGCCGAAGGAGCCCGGCGACGCTGGGCGAAAACTCGTCGACCTCCTCCGCAGCAACACCGCGCCACCGGTCGGTCTGAACGGCTGAGCTCACGCCAGAGCCTCCTCGTACTCCTGCGAGAGCAGCGCGCGATACAGCTCGTTGGTGAGCATCAGCTCGGTGTGCGTCCCGGTCGCGACCACCCGTCCTTCATCGATCAGCGCCACGCGGTCGGCCAGCGCAAGCGTGGAGGGCCTGTGCACGACAAGCAGACCTGTCACCCCTTCGAGCACGTTGGCCAGCGCCGCCTCGATAACCGCCTCGGTGTGCACGTCGACTGATGACAGAGGGTCGTCGAGGACGAGCACCGGCGGCGACCCCAATACCGCGCGCGCGAGGGCGAGCCGCTGCCGCTGGCCCCCGGAAAGCGTGTACCCCTGCTCGCCGACTCGCGTCTCGAGCCCCCACGGAAGGTCCCACACGAAGCCGGCCTGCGCGACGTCGATTGCCCGCTTCAGCTCCTGGTCCGACACGATGGGCCGGCCCATCACGAGGTTCTCGTGCACAGACGCGGAGAAGAGGATCGGGTCCTCGAACGCGAATCCGATGTGCGACCGGAGCGACCGCAGCAGTATCTCGCGCACGTCGATCCCGTCGAGCAGAACGCTCCCCTCGGTGACGTCGTAGAGACGCGGCACCAGATACGAGAGCGATGTCTTGCCGCTCCCGGTCCGCCCGACAAGACCCACGGTCTCGCCCGGCTCCACGACCAGGTTCAGGTCGCGCAGGATCCACGCGTCCGATTTCGGGTACTTGAACCCGACACCGCGAAACTCCAGGCGGCCACGGCTGCGCTCGAGCGGCCGCGCGCGTGGTTGGTCGGCGATCTCGGGGTGCGAGTCGAGCACCTCGTTGAGCCGCTGCGATGCGGTCTGGCATTCCTCGCTCATCGAAAGCACCCAGCCGATGGCGTCCATCGGCCAGATCAGCATGAAGACGTAGTTCATGAACGCGACCAGGCCGCCGATGGTCAGCCTGCCCTGCACAACGTTCATCCCGCCGAGCAGAAGGACCGCGGCCAGCGACAGGTTCGGCAGGAAGTTGAGCGTCGACCACAGGGCCGCCCTGGCTCTGATCCCTTCGAGGCTCGTGGTCCGGATCAGGCGCGCCTCGTCCTCATAGCGCTTCTGCATCAGTGGCATCCTGCCGAAGGCCTTGACGATCCTGACGCCGGTGGCCATCTCCTCGATGGTGGTGGTCATGTCGCCGGTCAGGTCTTGCAGCCGGCGCGCGATCACCTTGTACTTGTTGTGAAACGTGTAGCTGAAGATCGCGATCGGAATCATGAAGAGGAAGACCACGAGCGCGAGCTGCCAGTCGAGCTGCGCCATCAGCACGAAGACGACGATGAAAGTGACGATGGTCTGCAGGAACCAGATCAGACCGAAGCTGACGAAGCGCCGCACGGTGGCGATATCCGAGATTGCTCGCGACAGCAGCTGGCCCGACTGCCAGTTGTCGTGGAACGAGACCTGCAGGCTCTGCAGGTGCGCGTAGAAGTCGTTGCGCAGGTCCGTCTCCATATGCAGCGACGCGTTGCCCGAGAAGACGCGGCGCATGAGGATGAACAGGAACTCGAGCGCGCCGATCAGCACGAGCAGGCCGGCGAACGGCACCAGGCGGCCGAGGTCGTGGTGCGTGATCGGGCCGTCGATGATGTACTGGATCACTTTGGGGATCGACGCGGCCGCGGCGAGGCTTCCCAGCTGGGCCAGGCCGAAGGTCACGACGAGCCCAATGTACGGCCGGAGGTACGGCACGTAGCGACGGAGTGCGAGGAGACCCAAAGCGTTTTAGCTTAGCCTCACCTCCCCGCTCGCCGGGGGCCGCGCGCTATCGCGCACGGAGGGGGTGGGGACTATCGAGCTGCCTAACCCGCGAGATCCCTCATCGACACCATGCCGATCACCTTGCCCCCGTCCACGACGGGCAGGTGACGGAAACCGCTATCGAGCATCGTGTGCAGCGCGTCATCGGTGTCCACATCGGGCGCGACCGTTTTCGGGTCGTGCGTCATCCAGGACTGGATTTCGTGTCGAGCCGCGTCGTGGGCTTGGGAAAGGGCGCGCACGGTGTCGCGCTCGGTGAAGATCCCGAGCAGCTGGTCGCCCTGCATGACGAGCACCGACCCGACGCGGTTCTGGGCCATCACCGCGACGGCCTCGCCGACCGTGTCGGACGGCTCGACGACATGAAGATGCGTCTGCATAACGTCCCGAACCCGCCCCACGCTCACATGCTATGCCGGAAAGGGAAAAGCGGCGAGGAGCGCCGTCGCGGCGATGACGACGACACCCGCGTATGCCTCAGCCGGGCCGCGCCGCCAGAGCGGTGCGAGAGCGAGCATGACCAGCACCCCGGCCAGTTTCAGCGCGAGCACGACCCCATAGGTGGTCGTCCAGAGGTCGCTCACATCGTGAATGAGCTCTGAGGCTCGGAGCACCCCGGTCAGCGCGGTGACGCCGAACGCGATGAAGGCGATCCGGCCGAATCTCTGCAGCAGCATCCGCGCCTCGGGACTCGCCCATCCGTCGGGTGGCCTGAGGCTCGCAAGCGCAAGGACGCCCCCCGCCCACATCGCGGCCGACAGCACGTGGAGCTCGGCGCCGAACAACGACCCGGGGCCGTGCAGGTGGACGGGCAGAAAGAGCGCGGCCAGCACTGCAGGCGGAGCCACGAATCCACTGCGGCGCAGGCAGAGAAGCAACGCCAGGCCTTCGAAGACGACGCGGATCGCGACTGCCCAGTCGCGTTCGACCACGAGCAATGCAGATCCCCCCGCAAGGGCGGCCGCGAAGGCGATTGGCATCGGCGGACGCGCCCACGCGATTTGCGGGGTGAGGCGGCCGAGCCGCCTGATCACAAACGATCCGACCCCGGCGAGCAGCCCTAGGTATTCAATCGCGTGGAAGACCGCCGCGACGAGATCCGGTCTACCGCTCACGCGGCGGAGGCGATGATCCCTCCGCCGAGCACGCGGCTGCCCGAATAGAGGACCGCCGCCTGACCCGGCGCCGCGCCGAGAAAGGGTTCGTGGAGCGAGAGCCGGCCGTCCTCATACGTCGCGGGGATGGCCGGCGCGTGGTAGCGCAAGCGTGCGTCGCATGGGAGTGGCTCGGCGGCTGCGCCATCGATGAACGTCACGTCGTGCAGCGCGACCTCCCGCACCGCCAGCTCATCGCGGCGCCCGACGACGATCCGGTTCGCGGGCGCGTCGACGCGAAGCACGAACCAGGGCCCGGCCTCGGCGAGGTCACCGAAACCGCTGCGCTGGCCCACGGTGTAGAGCGGTGTGCCGCGGTGAGTGCCGAGCTCGCGACCGGCCGAGTCGACCACGGCCCCTGTCCGCACCGGCAGACGGGAGGACAGGTAGCGCGCCGTCTGGCCGCGCGGCACGAAGCAGATCTCCTGGCTCTCCGCCTTGTCGGCGACCGGGAGGCCGAACTCGCGTGCGTGCTCGCGCACCTCGGTCTTGGTCATGGTGCCGAGCGGGAAGAGGATCCGCGACAGGCGCTCGCGGTCGAGGTGGTAGAGCATGTAGGACTGGTCTTTCGCGGGATCGACGGCGGTGTGCAGCTCGGGACCATCGATTCCCGGCACAACTCGTGCGTAGTGGCCCGTGGCGAGCCGGTCGAAACCCAGCTCGAGGACGCGCGACAGCATGAGGTCGAACCGCACGAAAGCGTTGCACCGCACGCATGGGTTGGGCGTCCGGCCTTCGAGGTAGTCGCGGTGGAAGGGCTCGATCACCCGCTCGCCGAAATCCTTCTCGAGGTTCCAGCAGTAATAAGGAATGCCGAGGACTGATGCGACGCGGCGCGCATCTTCGACCGCGTTGAGCGAGCAGCAGCCGCCGTGACGCGACGCTTCCTCCGAGTCATCGCGTGGCCACTGCTGCAGCGTGACCCCAACGACATCATGTCCCTGAGCCTGCAGGAGCGCGGCCGCGACGGACGAGTCGACACCGCCGGACATGGCGACAGCGATCTTCCCCATTTATGGGGAAGTACCGCCGACGGCGGACATGGCGATAGCGATCTTCCCCATTTATGGGGAAGTACCGCCGAAGGCGGGGATGGGGCGCGTGTTCTCCACAATGTCCCGCGCCACGATCTCCGCGTCCTCGCCCACGCCGTAGAGAACGGCTGACTGCGCCTTGCGCTGGAAATGCACGCCCATGAAATACAAGCCTGGCACAGCGCTGCGACCGTCGACCTGAACGGGAAATCCCATCTCGTCGAAGACAGGAAAGTGGACCCAGCGGTAGTCGGGCCGGTAGCCTGCGGTCCAGATCACGCTCGTGACGCCTTCGGCGCGCAGGTCGAGCTCGGTCCGTCCGGTGATCCCGGGCGGCGGCGGGACCTCCCAGGGCACGGGCAGACCTCGCCTCTCGCAGAGCGCGGCCACCGATTTCATGAAGGTGCGCGACAGCTCGTCGCCGGAGTGGATGGTCTGGGCCAGATCGTCGGCGAAATGAACTTTGGTTCCGTCAGCGCCGAGGTATCGCCCGACCAGCTCGACCCCCATCGCGTGGAGGGTCCGGTAGTTGAGATCGTGCCCGCCACCGTGGCCCGAGTTCTGTGGGTTGCCGAGCAGGCGGGCCGCTGGTGAAGGCAGCTGGCCGAGAGTGCGATCCCACCAGCCGGTTTCGAGGATCCACCAGACGAGGTCGTGGCCGCCCATCCGGCGCGGCGCCCATGGCGCCCTTCCGCACGCGAGAAAGACTTTGCGTCCTGAGTGGTGCAGCTCCTCGGCCAGCTGGCATCCCGTCTGCCCGCTGCCGATGACCAGCACCGCACCCGGCGGGAGCGAGGCGGGATTGCCGTACTCCTCGGCGAGGAGCTGCGTTACGGTTGCCGGAATCTGATCCGAGTTGGCCGGCAGGTGAGCGCGCTGATATCCGCCGGACGCGACCACGACCGTGCGCGCCCGCAGCTTTCCGCCAGGCAGGCTGAGCACGAAGCCGTCGCCCTCCGGATCGAGGGCGGACACATGGCATCCGTCTCTCACTGGGGCATGGAACGAGTCCGACCAGCGCTGGAAGTGATCGACGAGGGCGGCACGGTCCATGAACCCGTCGGGCTCAGGGCCGGAGTATTCGCCGCCCGGAAGCTTGACGCTCCAGTTGGGCGTGACGAGGCAGAAGGAATCCCAGCGGCGCGAGCGCCAGGTCTCGGCGACACGGCCGGCCTCGAGCACGACGTGATCGACGTTTGCCTGCGTCAGGTACCAGCTGGTCGCGAGCCCGGCCTGCCCGGCCCCAACGATCGCAACGTCAACACTCTCACTCATCCGCGCGCATCTTAGAAGCTTCCCCTCTCCCCCCAGGGGAGAGGGCCAGGGAGAGGGGCGTGAAAGGTAATCTGCGACCGTGCCTAAGCTGAGTGACGTCCAGGCGGGCCGCATTGGCGAGGACCTTCTCTCGGTGTACGCGATGCTGACCACGGACGGCGAGCTGGTGCCCTTCCACGTCGAGGCGGACGACGACCACCGCGACCTGGTCGTCGCGGGAAAGGGCAAGAGCACGTTCGCGTCACTGCAAGCCAAGGCGTGCTTCTCGCTCGGGGCTTCTGGATTCGTGCAGTCGAACGCGACCTATTCGGTGAGCACCATCCCGACCGACCCGTCATGGATCTATGTGGTGGTGCTGGTGCTGAACCTGGCGCCGGTGGTGTGGTGGATCGTGCCGGCGCCGGATTTCAACCGCCTCACCTCGCGGGCTCCGGCGCAGCACGGCCGGAAGGTGGAGCTGCATTTCCGCGCCTACCCGGACCGCGAGGACGCGTTCACCCCATTCCGCACGGAGACCAAGAACGTGGGCCCGCGCCTGCTGGAGCTGATCAACGCACTACCACCAGCAACGAAACCGCAACAAGGCGCGCGCCTGCTGCTGACGAAGCGATGAAAGAGCCCCCTCTCCCCGCAGGGGAGAGGGTCGGGGAGAGGGGCGCGGAAAGAACTATTCGACCAGGTCGCCCTCGGCCGGCTCGACCTTAACGCCCATCGACTCCAGGTATTCGACGCCGCGGTCCAGCTCCTCAGCCTCTCCCATCACCTCGAGGAGGACCCAGCCCTGGTCGCGGGTTACGTCGGCGCGGCGGATGTTGGTCACGATCTCGAACTTGCGCCCAAGCTGATAGATGACCGGTTCCTTCACCAGGGATGGTCCGAAGATCAGCTTCAGACGGCGGCGGCCCACGAGCGCGAGTGTAAGGCTTGACGGAAGGGCTGTGAAGAGGACATGGTGGGGTGGTCTGAGTGGCCGAAAGTCGGGCGGAGTTGAATAGATTTGCCTGTTAATTTCACTTGATGACGAACTGATGTTTGGTATAATTCTTGCATGCTCTCCCCGCTCGATCGGTTTGAGTCTGCCGTCACGGAGTTCATGCGCCAGGCGGACGAGCTGGAGGTAGATCCGAAGCAGCTCCGCTCTCAGATCGACCGGCTGGAGTGCATGTTCTCGCGGGCGGTGCGGCGAGGCGCTGAGCGCGGTGACCACCTGGCTCGGGGCCACTGCAGCGCCGTCTCCTGGGTCATGAGCACCTGCACCATGTCGCAGTCATCGGCCTCCGACCGGCTCTGCGTCGGCAAGCAACTGGAAGCGCTGCCTGAGGTGGCGGAGAGGCTGAGCTCAGGCGAGATCGGCTACCAGTCGGCTTCGGTGATCTGCCACCTGAGCCACAAGCTGGGCGAGAAAGGCGAGCGCCTCGACGAAGCGGAGTGGATCGGTTATGCCCGCGAGTTCTCGATCAAGGACCTGAACCTGCTCTCCAACCACACCCGCTACGTGGTCGACCCGGATGGTTTCGACCGCGAGACCGAAGAGAACTACGAAGAGCGCTTCCTCCAGATCAGCGAGATGGACGGGATGTACCACCTCAGCGGGGTGATGGACCCTGAAGGCGGCTCAGCCCTCAAGTCGGCTGTCGACGCCCTGGCCAAGCGACTGGGCGGCGATGACCTTCGGACGCCAAAGCAGCGCCGGGCCGACGCCTTGACCGAGCTCACCTACCACGCCCTGGAAGCCGGCACGCTGCCCAAGCGGCAAGGCGTCCGCCCCCACATCACAGTGACCACGACGCTGGAGGGCTTGAAGGGCGAGGTTGGCGCTGCCGCCTCGGAGCTGCAGACCGGGATGCTGGTCTCGAGCAAGACCGTGCAACGCCTGGCCTGTGACGGCACCCTCTGCCGGGTCCTGAAAGCGGACTCGGTGGTGGTCGATGTCGGGCGGGCGACGCGGGCGGTCTCCGGCGCGCAGTGGCGCGGACTCAAGGCCCGGCACCGCGGCTGCGCTTTTCCCGGCTGCGACCGGCCCATCAACTGGACCCAGCCCCATCACATCGAGTTCTGGGCGCACGGCGGACCGACCAACCTGCCCAAGCTCCTCCCCCTCTGCTACTACCACCACCGCCTGGTCCATGAAGGCGGATGGCAGGTGGTCCAGACAGAAGAAGGCGTCAAGTTCATCCCACCCGACCACGAAGTGCGGCGCCGAATCCGCACGGGGTGGCGTCCTCCCCATTCATGGGGAGGTGGCGCCGAAGGCGCCGGAGGGGCTGAACCGGAAGCCGCTTAGCGATGGCTGTTCCTGCCCACTTATCGGGAGGTTGCGCCGAAGGCGCTGGACGTTTCCCCAATATGGCCAAGGCCACATCCACGACCTGGTACATCGGCGCCTGGGTGGTGTGGGTCGCGGCGCTGATCGGGTTCTCGATCGCGTACCAACACGTCGATCGAAGCTCTCCGTTCTGGGTTGGCAATCCAAGCCTGGTGGGACTCGGGACGATCGCTCAGCTCTCCATGCTCGTGATGCTCGGAACCTGGATTGGAGCGCTGCTTCGCCTGAGGCGGCTCAGAAGGTGGGTGTGGTTCGCCGGAGTCCTGATCGCGCAGCTGGTCGGATTGGGAATTGTCGGGATGGTGGCCTACGCGATCGCCGGCCCAGACGACCGCGCGCTCTCGCGGCCCCGGATTGGCTAGAAGCTAGCCGCCCGCCACCGCCGGCACGATCGAGATCTCGTCCTTCTCCCCCACCCTGGCCCCCAGGCCCGATCCCAGGCGCACATCTTCGTCATTCAAATAGACGTTCACGAACTGGCGGAGATCCCCGTTCTCATCGATCAGCCGGTCCTTGAAGCCCGGGTACGCAGCGTCCAGCGCCACGATCGCCCCGATCAGGTCGCTCGCCTCGACGTCCACGGTGATGTGGCCCTCGGACAGGCGGCGGAGCGGGCCCGGAATTCGAAATTGCGCCATATCTAGATTGTCACCTTCTCCCGAAACGACTTCATCGTCGGCTCTATTTCCACCCGGTTGGCGTGTCCGTTCACCGAGGTCAGCACGTCCGCCGTCTTCAACCCATGCCCAGTCACATACGCGACCACCACCTCGTCGCCCTTCCACCGCCCCGCCTTCGCCAGCTTGGACAGCACCCCGATCGTCACTCCGCCCGCCGTCTCGGTGAAGATCCCCTCGGTCCGGGCGAGCAGCCTCATGGCCTCGACGATCTCCTCCTCGGACACGGCCTCCACCACGCCGCCCGTCTCGCGCGCTATCCGGTTCACGTACAGGCCGTCCGACGGGTTGCCGATCGCGATCGATTTCGCGATCGTGTCCGGCTTCACCGGCAGCACGCGGTCCGGCGTGTCCGACTGAAACGCGTTGTACACCGGCGAGCACCCCAGGGCCTGCGCCCCCGTGAATGCGGGGACGCGATCACCCCGCACCAGCCCGTACTCGATCAGCTCCCGCGCGGCCTGCCGGTGCCGCACGAACTGGCACCCGCTTCCGATCGGGATGATGATCTCGTCCGGCAGCTTCCAGTCCAGCTGCTCGGCCGTCTCGAACGTCAGCGTCTTCGAGCCCTCGGCATAGAACGGCCTGATGTTGATGTTGCAGAACGCCCACGGCGTCGACTCGACAAGCTGTGAGCACAGCCTGTTCACCTCGTCGTAGTTGCCGCGCACCGCGACCACGTTCGGATCGAACACGCTGATGCTCGCCACCTTCGCGGGCTCGAGGTCGACAGGGATGAACACGAAGCACTCGAGGTCCGCCCGCGCCGCGTAAGCAGCCACGGCGTTCGCCAGGTTGCCCGTCGACGCGCACGCGATCGTCTCGAAGCCGTGCGCCCGCGCCCAGCTGATCGCGACCGACACGACGCGGTCCTTGAACGAGTTGGTCGGGTTCATGCTGTCGTTCTTGAGGTAGAGATTTCGCAGGCCAAGCTCGGCCCCGAGCCGGTCGGCCTTCACAAGCGGGGTGAAGCCCTCGCCCAGCGTCACGACGTTGACCGAGTCCTCGATCGGCAGCAGGTCGCGATACCGCCACATCGACTTCGGCCCCGACTCGATGCGCGATCGGCTCACCACCTTCTTGAGCGCCGCCTGGTCATACACCGCGTCCAGCGGCCCAAAGCACATCTCGCACACGTGAGTGGCCTGGAGCTCGTACTCCGCGCCGCACTCGCGGCAACGCAAACCGACGATCTTGGCCATCGCGCCCAAGTTTAGAGATCGCGAATCTGGAGCCACCACCTCAACGTCCCGCCCGGCTCGAGCAGCGGCGGCGGCGCCGACGGGTCCGGCCTGTCGTTGCCTCCGGTGGCGGGCTCGATCGCGATCTGCCGGTAGCCGCCCAGGTCGCCGTTGCAAATCCAGATTCCGACATAGGGAGTCACGGCCGCATCCCAGCTCATCTCGATGCCGGCTCCCGACCCCCAACGCAGCGCCACCCGCTCCACCGACCCCGGCGCCAGGTGGACCTTGGCGCTCGAACCCTCGCTCGGAGCCGGCACGCCGGTCTCCATCCCCGGCTCGTACTTGAACAAGGGGTGCGCGCACCAGTAGGCAAGGTGAGGTTCAGAGCCCGCATTGCGATAGACGTACGAAACACGAACAACATCTGTCACCTCGATCGTGCGGTCGAGCACCCACGGCACCAGGCGACCGCTCGCGCGCATGAAGACTGAGTGGCGAGTCAGATAGAGCACCTCCCACGACATCCGCCACGCCTCGCCGTGATCGGGCAGCGCGTCCGTGGCCAGGACGTTCGGCACCATCTCGTCCCAACCCCATGCGCCGCCCTCGACGAATCCCTCAGCGCCCGGGTCGTCGACGTCGATGCCCTGGTCGAGCAGCTCTTCGCCGCGAAGCTTCAGCGAGCTGATCCGACCTCCGCGCTCAGGCCGCACCTCGAGCTCCCAGGGATCTCTTTGCAACCTCACAGGGGCTTGTTTCGTAGGCTCTTTACCGATGAGGCTCGCCGCCATCGCCGCTTGCGCCGTTTTCCTGGCTGCCTGCTCGCCCCGCCCGGCCGCGCAAGCCCACCACACGCCCACCGCGTCGCCCACGATCCTGGCTGGGCCCAGCGCTGCGCCCGATCCGACGCCCGCCCCCGACCCGACGCACGTTTTCGTGATCGTCCTCGAGAACCGCAGCTACGACCAGGTCGTGGGCGCCGGATACATCGCGCAGCTCGCGCGGCAGTACGCCATGGCGACCAACTACCACGGCGTCTATCACCCGAGCCTGCCCAACTACCTCGCCATGACCTCGGGCAGCACGTGGGGCGTCGCCGATGACGGATGGCACAAGCTCCCCGCCGGCGGGCTCGGTTCGCAGCTGACCTCGGCCGGGATCGACGGGCGCGCCTACATGGAGGGCATGAGCAACGGCTGCTACCGCAACACCGCCGGTTACGCGCTCAAACACAATCCCTTTGCGTATTACGGCGGCACGTGCCCATCGCAGGTCGTCCCCTTCACGAATTTCACCACCGATATGACGGCCGCCGTGCCGCGCCTCGTCTGGATCACGCCCGACAACTGTCACAGCGGCCACGACTGCAACACCGCGACGGTCGATGCCTGGCTCTCGCAAACCGTGCCGTCGATCCTCGCCTCCGATGCATGGCAGGACAACGGCGTGCTCTTCATCACGTGGGACGAGGGCGAGGACAACGCCAACTCCGTGCTGACGCTCGTCATCCACCACGACCCGCTCCGCCACCAGAGCACCGTCCCCTACAACCATTACTCGCTCCTCGCCACGATCGAAGACGTGCTTGGCGTGGACCGCCTCGGCGCCGCGGCCCAGGCCACTCCGATGAACGACCTCATGGCCGCCGTCCCTCCGGCGCCGCTGAGGAACAAGGCCTAGGCGACCGTTTGCTTCCAGTGCGTGATCGAGTCCAGGAACTCCTGGTCCACGGTGACGCCCAGGCCTGCTCCGGTCGGCACCTTCAGCCGCCCGTCATGCAGCACGAACGGTTCGGTGATGTCGCGGTGGTAGTAGCGCGCTGAGGCCGACGTGTCGCCCGGCAGGGTGAAGTTCGCCATGGCCGCCATCGCCACGTTACCCGCCCGGCCGATCCCCGTCTCGAGCATCCCGCCCATCCACACGGGCACACCCTTCTCCGCGCACAGGTCGTGGATCTTGCGCGCCTCGAGGTAGCCGCCGACGCGCCCCGGCTTCACGTTGATGACCCGGCACGCGCCCAGCTCGATCGCGTCGGTTGCGTTCTGCAACGACTCGATCGATTCATCCAGGCAGATCGGCGTTTGCACCTTCTTCGCGAGCTGCGCATGGGCGAGCACCAGCTCCTCGGGCAGAGGCTGCTCGATCAGGAGCAGACCGAACGGGTCCAGCTTCGCGAGATGCTCGGCGTCGGAGAGTGAATAGGCCGTGTTGGCGTCGACCTGCAGCGGCACGTCGCCAAACTTTTCGCGGACCGCGCGCACGGGCTCCACGTCCCAGCCCGGCTTGATCTTCAGCTTGATCCGCCTGTAGCCCTGGTCGAGGTAGCCGCCGACCGTCACGAGCAGCTCTGCGATCGAGGAATGGATGCCGACCGAAACCCCGCAGTCGACCTCTTGCCGCACGGCGCCGAAGAAGTGGCCGAACGAATCGCCCCGCGCGCGCAGCTCGGCATCCAGGACAGCCATCTCGATCGCGGCCTTCGCCATGCGGTGCCCATGCACCGGGCGGAGTCGTGCCGCCACATCGCCCGCCTCGAGCTCGCTGCCCAGCAGTCGCGGGATCAGGTGGTGGATCAACACGTGCTGCGCCGCGTCGACGTACTCCGACGAGTACGTGGGCTCCTCGCCCGCGACGCACTCTCCCCAACCCTCTCCCTCGCTTGTGATCGCCTTGACCAGCAGGATGTCCCGCTCCGTCTGAACCCCGAACGAAGTCTCGAACGGAGCGACGAGCGACATCCCAATCCGGCGCATCTCCACGGCCTGGAGCTTCATGGATGGAGGGTAAGGCGGTCGTACACGATCTGCGACCACGACTCCATCGCCAGGTAGTACATGCGCATCTCCTCGAGCGTGAGCAGCTCGCCCGCAAGCTTGTCGGTCTCCCGGATCTGTATGTTCGGCGAATCGCCATCGACGATGAACACGACACCGAGGTGAACCTTCGAGACCGGCGATGAGTCCTCGTTCAAAAAGCCGAGCAGCGTGGCCTCGAACCGCCCGTCGTACACGACCTCCTCCTCCCACTCGCGCTTGAGCCCGTCAAGGATTGGATCGCCGGCATCCAGGTCGCCCGGGTTGATATGCCCACCAACTCCGAGCGAATACTGCTTGCGCAGGCGCTTCTCCGAGGACGCGCGCAAGCGGTGGGTCAAGAAGTACCGATCGCCGTGGCGAAAGACGACGTACGGAATGATCTGTTGATAGGCCGGGTCGTGCTCGACCTCCGCCCGCGGCCTGAAGGAGTGGCGCTCGCGGATCACCGACTGAAGGCGCTCCAGGTTCTCGCTGACGAATCCATGCCACGCCCCGTCGGGAAAGATGTCGTCCCGTCTCACGCACAGGACCTGCTCGCTCGCCGCCTTCAATCGCCGGCCATCCGCATCAGGCCGCGGCCGAACACCGCTATGAGCTCCGCGGTGCGGTCGACGTCGTCCTCCCGCACGGGCAGGAAATAGATCCATGCCGCTCGCTCCGTATCCGTCGTGATCATCGTGCGCGCCGAGTCCGCGCTCGGATTGCCGATCGGCCCGTCGGCGTCGGCGACGCAGATCCGGCCGGCCACGTTCACTCGCTCCTTCCCGATGCCGGTATAGCCCTCGCCCTCGCCCCCCAGCCGGACCACGAGCTCTTCGCCCTTCACCTTGTCCAGGTCGTACAGGCCCACCGGCACCTGCAGCTGAACGGAAAGCGCGTTGGCGACATCGACGAGCGAGTTGATGCGCGGCATCGGCTCACCCTTCTGCATCCGGCGCAGCAGCGCCTCGGAGGAGGGACGGACGCGAGTAGGGTCGATGCCGAACTTGCGGTAGAGCTCGCGCGCCCGCTTCAGCTGGCCCACGTCGCCCGCGCGCACAGCCTGTGTCGACCGCTTGACCTCGAGCTCGAAGTCATCGCGCGGCGAAGTTACCTCCAGCTCATACAGCTCGAACGCCACCACGTCCACCTCGATCTCACGGCGGACCTTCAGCACAGATATTCGAGGTGGTCGAAGAAGCCCGGATACGAGATTTCCACGCACTCCGCGCCCTGAATCTCGGTGTTTCCGTCGGCGATCAGGGCGGCGATCGCGAGCGCCATCGCGACTCGGTGGTCGCCGAACGAGTCCACACGTGCGCCCTCGAGGTAGCGCGGTCCGTTGATGATCCAGCCGTCCTGATCCGCCACGATGTCCGCCCCCATCGCCGTCAGGCCCTGCTCCATCGCGGCGAGCCGGTCGGATTCCTTCACTCGGAGCTCGGCCGCGCCGGAGATCACGCTCTTTCCCGCCAGCTGCGTCGCCACCACTGCAAGCACCGGCAGCTCGTCCAGCATCTCGGCCGCCATGTGGCCGTCCAGAACGATTGGCCGGGCCAGGTCGACGGATGAGACCTCAAGGTCCGCGACCGGCTCGCCCGCCTCAAAGCGCGGGTGCGAGCGCTTGATCCGAAAACCGACCGAGGCCAGCGTGTCGGCTAACGCCGTGCGCGTCGGGTTGACACCGACGCCGAGCAACCGGACGCCCGACTTCGCGACGAGACCGGCGGCCGCCAGCCAGAACGCCGCGGAGCTGAAGTCCCCGGGGACGGAGATGTCGACCGGCTGGAGCTGCTCGGTGCGCTCGACGATCACGCGCAGCCCGTCGACCGAGATCGCCGCGCCCATCGCCCCGAGCATGAGCTCGGTGTGGTCGCGGGTCCGGACTGTTTCGACGACCTCGGTCTTACCGTCTGCGTAGAGACCTGCGAGCAAGATGGCGGACTTCACCTGCGCGCTGGGGATCGGAGCCTGGTACTCGATCCCGTGCAGCGGTGTCTTGCCGCCAACCCGCAAGGGCGGCCAGGAGGCCGTGGCTCCCATCTCGCGCAGCGGATCGACGACCCGACCCATCGGCCGCCGCGACAGCGACTCGTCGCCGGCCAGATCGCTCTCGAAGCCCTGCGCCGCAAGCAAACCGGCGAGCAGCCGCATCGTGGTGCCGGAGTTGCCGCAGTCGAGCGGCCCGGAGGCGGCGCGAAGCCCCTGCATCCCGCGCCCTTCAATCCTCGAATCCTCGATCTCCACGCCGAGCGCCCTCATGCACGAGGCCGTCGACTGCACGTCAGCGCCGATCGACAGCCCGCGCACGCGGCTCTGTCCGGAAGCGATCGCTCCGAACATCAACGCTCGGTGCGAGATGGACTTGTCACCAGGCACGGTGATCGAGCCTTCCAGTTTCTTGGCGGGGCGGACGGTAGCGATCACGCCCTGAATGATGCCGGTTCAGCCCGTTGTATCAGGCTTCACCTCCCCGCTCGCCGGGGACGTCGGCGGCAAGGCCGCCGGGTGGGGACGTGGAACCGGAGCTGCTGCGTCCCCACCGCTCCCGCACCGCCCGCGCTTCTTCGAACAGTTCGACCAGCCTTGGGTCGTCGGTCTCGAGGTGGCGGTAGAGCCGCCCCAGCGCCTGACTGATCGCGTCGAGCATCTCCAGCAGGTTCTCGCGATTCGTACGCGCCACGCCCGCGTACAGGTCCGGGTCACCCGCGGCGAGCCGGCTCATATCGCGAAAGCCGCCCGCCGCGAGCTTCGCCGCCTCTGGCCAGTCCTTGCGGCGTGAAAGCGCAAGCACGTAACCGACAGACAGCAGGAATGCCGCGTGGCTCACCCCCGCCACCAGCTTGTCGTGCGCCGTCGCGTCCATCACCACGGGATGCGCGCCGACGGCCTCCACCAGCCCGGTGACTGCGGGCTCGTCACGCGTCAACACCCACGGCGCCCCCTCGAACATCGTGGCATCGGCCGCATCGATGCCCGAGAGCTCCTTGCCGCACATCGGGTGCCCGCCGACAAGGTCGATTCCTTCCGCGGCCGCCCACTCCATGACCGAGGCCTTGGTGCTGGCCATGTCGGTGACGGGCTTGCCCTCGGAGAGCGCGCCCAGCCCGGCGAACACCGCGCGCAGGGCGCTGATCGGCGCGGCGACCACGATCACGTCCGCCATCGGCACCATGCTCAGGTCGGTGTTGGCGGTCGCCACGATGCCGCGGTCCAGCGCCTTGCGGACCACGATCGGGTTGCGGTCGCTGCCGACGATCACCGTGTCGGGCCGCGCCTGCTTCAACGCCAGCGCAAAAGAAGAGCCCATCAGGCCGAGGCCCACCACCGCGACCGTGGGCACTATCTAAGCCAGCTGCTTCTGCATCGCGCCGAGGAGCCGCCGCACGTCCACCATCAAGCGGTCGAACGCCTCGAAGTCGAGCGACTGCGCGCCGTCGGACAGCGCCTGGTTGGGCGTCGGATGGACCTCGATGATCAGCCCGTTCGCCCCTGCCGCCACCGCGGCGAGCGACATCGGACCGACCAGCGTCCACTTGCCCGTCGCCTGCGACGGATCCACGATCACCGGCAGGTGCGACAGCTCGCGCACCAGCGGAACAGCGTTGAGGTCCAGCGTGAATCGAGTCGAGGTTTCGAACGTGCGGATGCCGCGCTCGCAAAGGATTACGTTGCGGTTGCCCTGGGAAAGGATGTACTCGGCGGCGAGCAGCCACTCCTCGATCGTGGAGGACATGCCGCGCTTCAGCAGCACGGGCTTGCCCGAGCGCCCCGCCTCCTGCAGCAGCGCGTAGTTCTGCATGTTGCGTGTGCCCAGCTGGAGGATGTCGGCGTACTTCGCGACCAGGGCCACGTCGCCGGGGGACACCACCTCGGTCACGACCTTCAAACCTGTTTCGTCGCGCGCCTCGGCCATCATCTTGAGCGCCGACTCACCCAGTCCCTGGAACGAGTAGGGCGACGTGCGGGGCTTGAACGCGCCTCCACGGAGAATCCGCGCGCCCTGGGCGGCGACGTGACGGGCCGTGTCGAGGAGCATCTCCTCGCCTTCGACCGAGCACGGTCCGGCCATGACCACGACCTCGTCGCTCCCGATCTTCACCCCGCCGACGTCGACCACCGTATCCGCCCTCCGAAACTCGCGGCTTGCCAGCTTGAAGGGCTTGGTGATCGGGATGATCTCCTGGATCCCGCCGAGGTGCGAGAAGGCGTCCCGGTACGCGTAGGCGTTGCCGCCGATCACGCCGATGACCGTCCGCTCCTCGCCTCGCGAGAGCTCGGTCTTGAGGCCGATCTCCTCCACGCGGTCCACGACCGCGGTGATCTCGGCCTGGGTCGCCTGGTGGGACATCACGATGATCACGGTTTCAACGAACCTCTCATGTAGTCGAGATCGACTTTGATCGCCTCGGCGCCGCGCAGGTAGGCGAAGCGCATCGAGGCCTGCGGTCGTGGCGTGTTGTACAGCAGCAGGATACGGATGCACATCGGAACCCCCCGTGGGTTCGGCTGCTTCACGTTCATGTCGTGTCCACACAGCAGCGGCACCTCGAGCCATCCCAGCTTGCGCGCGGCCAGGGCAGGAAACTCCGCATTCAGGTCGAGCGTCGTCGTGAAGTAAGTGAACGCGATCTCGGTGGCGTCGAGGTCGTTCAGCCTGACCAGCTCGCGCAGCAGCTCCTCGGTGGCCTCGGTGATGGCCTCCGCGGTGTTCGCGCTTGCCGTGGTCGCGCCCCGAATGCCTCTTACCGGCACGCCTTCAAAAGGTCCTTGACGAGTGCAACCGCGTCGCCGCCGCGGTCGATATCGTTCACGATCGCGCTCCCGACCGCCGCCGCGTCCACGGTGCCTCGCAGCGAGCGCATGTGCTCGGGCCTCGAGATGCCGAAACCGGCGGCGATGGGCAGCTGCGTGTGCTTGCGCAACTCGCCAAACAGCTCGTGCATGCCCTCCGGCAGCTCCTTCCGCGCACCGGTGATTCCGGTCACCGTGACGCAGTACACGAACCCGCTCGAGTGCGAGCAGATCGTGGCTATGCGGTCGGGAGGAGTCGTCGGCGCGACCATGAAGATGGTGTCGAGCGAGGCGGACCGCAGCCAGCCCGCGACGGGCTCGGCCTCCTCGATCGGCAGATCCGGCACGATCACGCCCGACACCCCAGCCTGGGCCGCTTCAGCGGCGAACTTGCGCGGGTCATAGGACAGCACCGGGTTGATGTAGGTCATGAGCGCGACCGGTACGCCTTCGGCGGCGATAGCTTCCGCGACCTCGAGCGCGCCCGCGACGGTCATCCCGTGCTCGAGGGCGATCTGGCCCGCGCGCTGGATCACGGGGCCGTCGGCGAGCGGGTCCGAGTGCGGGATTCCAATCTCTATCGCAGCGACGCCAGACGCGGCCAGCTTCTTCCCCACCTCGATCGAGCGCTTCTTGTTCGGATGCCCGGCCATCAAGTAGGCGACCAGCTTGAGGTCGCCATTGGCCTTGAGCGCTGTCGCCAGTTTCGTTCTTTCAGCCACCATCGACTGAGTCCATGTCCTTGTCTCCACGCCCCGAGAGGCACAGGAGGATCCGGCCGCCCGGACCGAGGTCGCGCGCGATCACCCCGGCCTGGTGGATCGCGTGCGCGGGCTCCAGCGCCGGCATGATGCCCTCCAGCTGCGTGCAGAGCTTGAACGCGGCGAGTGCCTCCTTGTCCGTCACAGCGACATACTCGACGCGCTCGATGTCGCGCAGGAACGCGTGCTCGGGTCCCACTCCCGGGTAGTCGAGGCCTGCCGAGATGGAATGCGTCGGCAGGATCTGGCCGTCGCCATCCTGGAGCACGTACGAGTAGGCGCCGTGCAAAACGCCGGGGCGCCCGCCAACCAGCGACGCGGCGTGCTCACCCGTCCTGATCCCTTTGCCGGCCGCCTCGACGCCGACCAGCGACACGTCCCTGTCATCGAGGAACGCGGTGAATATGCCGATCGCGTTAGAGCCGCCGCCGACGCACGCAACCACGACGTCGGGCAGCTTGCCATCGAGAGACAGATACTGCTCGCGGGCCTCGTCGCCGATCACGCGCTGAAGGTCGCGCACCATCTCGGGATACGGGTGCGGACCCACGACCGATCCGATGATGTAATGGGTCGTGCGGACGTTGGTCACCCAATCGCGGATTGCCTCGGTGGTGGCGTCTTTCAAAGTCCTGGATCCGCTCTTCACCTCGGTCACCTCGGCGCCGAGAAGCTTCATGCGGCGAACGTTCATCGATTGCCGGCGCATGTCCTCGGTGCCCATGTAGACGGTGCACTCGAGACCGAACCGGGCGCAAACCGTGGCGGTCGCCACGCCGTGCTGGCCCGCCCCGGTCTCGGCGATGATCCGCTTCTTGCCCATGCGCAGGGCGAGCATCGCCTGGCCCACCGCGTTGTTGAGCTTGTGCGCCCCCGTGTGGCAAAGGTCCTCCCGCTTGAAGTGGATGTGCGCGCCGCCGAACTTCTCGCTCAGGCGGGTCGCGGCGTAAAGGGGAGTGGGTCGGCCGATGAAGGCGCGCCTGTGCCCGGCGAGCTCCAGCTGGAACTGTGGGTCGGCCTTGGCCTCATGCCACACGTCTTCCAGCTCCTGCAGCGCGCTCATCAGCGTCTCCGGGACATACTGCCCGCCGAAGGCGCCGAACCTCCCGTCGACCGGGTGCGTCAGCCCCGCGCGGATGCTCAAGCCAGGGCCTCGGCGAGCCTCACGGCGCGCACGAAGGCGCGGATCTTGGCCGGGTCCTTGATTCTGGCCCGCGCCTCGACGCCGCTGGACACGTCGACTCCGTAGGGCTTGAGCTCGCTCACGACCTTGCCCACGTTACCCGGTTCCAGACCACCCGCGATGAACACCTTGCGTGATGCGAGCAGGGGGCGCGCGAGCTCCCAGTCCCACGTCCGGCCGGTCCCACCCCGCTGGTCCGCGGACCAGGAGTCGAGCATGATCGGGTCGGGCCAGGCGTCCGCGTCCGGCACCATGCCATCACGAATCTTCAGCACCTTTATCACGGGCCGACCCGCCTCGAAGCCCGGCGGCTCGGAGCCGTGGAGCTGCAGCAGGTCGAGGTCGAGGTCGTCGGCGATCCGGCGCACCTGGTCGGGCGACTCATCGATGAAAACCCCGACGATCTTCGGCCGTACCGACAGCTCGTCGAGGATGGCGCGGGCCTCGTCGGGCGAGACGCGCCGCGGCGAGTCGCAGAAGTGGAATCCGATCATGTCCGCGCCGGCCTCGACAGCCGCGGTGGCTCCCTCGAGGTCGCAGATGCCGCAGATCTTGACGCGAATCAAACCGAGAGCTCTTTGATCGTCGCCGCCGGATCGGCTGACCGCATCAGCACCTCGCCCACCAGGACCGCGTCCGCGCCGGCCTCACGCATCCGCCGGGCGTCCGCCGCGGAGTGGACGCCGCTCTCGGCGACGAAGACGACCTCCTTCGGCACGAGCTTGCGCAACCGCTCCGTGAGGCTCAGGTCGACGGTGAACGTCTTCAGGTCGCGATGGTTCACGCCGACCACCTGCGCGCCGGCCTCGATCGCCGCCGCCGTCTCCGCCTCGTCATGGACCTCGACCAGCGCAGCGATGCCCCGGCTCCTGGTCAGAGCGACAAGGTCTCGAAGCTGCTGCGACTCGAGCGCGGCAACGATCAGCAGAACTGCGTCCGCGCCGCAGGCCCGCGCCTCCGCGATCTCGTATGGATCGGTGACGAAGTCCTTGCGCAGGATCGGCAGCTGTGTCGCGGCTCGCGCCATGCGGATGTGGTCGACGCGTCCGCCGAATCCGGCCATGTGCGTGAGGACAGAGATCGCCGCCGCGCCGCCGTCCGTGTACGCGTGCGCAAGGTCGGCGGGCCGGTACTCGTCGGACAGAACTCCCATGCTCGGCGTGCGCTGCTTCATCTCGGCGACCACCGCCAGGTTGGGCTTGCGGAGGGCGCCGATGAAGTCTTTCGGCGTGTAGGCGGCCACCGCCAGCTCTAGCTGCTCGGACCCCAGCAGGAACCGCCTGCGCATCAGATCCTGTCGAGCTTCCAGCACAAGGCGCGAGAGGACGTCCTCGGTCTCTTGGGTCACTCCTGGGAGATTCTGGCCCACCGCTGCAGCACCTCGCCGGCGCGCCCCGAATCGATCGCCTCCGCGGCGAGGCCGATCCCGTCCTTCCAGTCGTGGGCCAGACCGGCCGCGCGCAGCGCCGCCGCCCCGTTGAGGAGAACCACGTCGCGCCGAGGACCCTTCGCCCCGCCCAGCACCTCACGGGCGAGGCGCGCGTTGTCCGCCGGCCCACCGCCCCGCATCGACTCGACCGGAGCGCGCGCCAATCCGAGCTCTGCCGGGTCGAGCTCGTATTCCTTGCGCCGCCCGTCGATCTCGATCACGAACGACGGCGTCGCGACCGACAGCTCGTCCATCCCGTCCGCCGCGTGAAAGACGATCGCCCGCTCGACGCCCAGGCGGATCAGCACCTCGGCCATGCTGCCCGCGAGCTTGGCGTCGGCCACGCCGAGCGCCTGGTACTTCGCGCCGGCCGGATTGCACAGCGGGCCGAGAATATTGAAAACCGTGCGCAGCCCAAGGTCCTTGCGCGGCACGGCCGCGAATCGAAACGACGGATGGAAGATCGGCGCGAAGAGAAAGCCGATGCCGGCCTCTGTGATACATCGCGCCACGCCTTCCGGCTGCAGGTCGATCTTGACCCCGAGCTGCTCGAGCACATCTGCCGACCCGCACAGCGACGAGGCGGCGCGGTTGCCGTGCTTGGCGACGCGAGCGCCGCATGCGGCGGCGACGATCGCGGAGAGCGTCGAGATGTTGAAGGTGGCGAGACCGTCGCCGCCGGTGCCACATGTGTCGAGCAGCGCACCCTCGACCTGGATCGGCGTCGCGACGCCGCGTGCCGTCCGGGCAAATCCGGTGAGCTCCTCGACCGTCTCGCCCTTCATCCGCAGCGCGACGACGAAGCCCGCGATCTGAGACGGGGTCGCGTCGCCGCGCATGATCACCTCGAAAGCGGCCGCGGCCTCGTCCTCGGAGAGGTTCTCACACCGAACGAGCTTGGCGAGCGCGTCTATCACCGGGGAAAGAGTGCTTCCCCTCCCCGCTCGCCGGGGAGGGTCAGGGTGGGGACGTTCGCGTTTGCTGCTCGCCTCAAGAAATTACCCAGGATCTTCTTGCCTTCCTTGGTCAGCACGGACTCAGGGTGGAACTGCACGCCGTAGGTCGGGTGCTTGACGTGCCGCAGTCCCATCACCGTCCCGTCATGCGTCCAGGCGGTGATCACGAGCTCCGAAGGCACCGATGATCGCTTGACGATCAGCGAGTGGTAGCGGGTCGCCTCGAACGGATCGCTGACTCCAGCCATCACGCCTGAGTTGTCGTGGTGGATCCACGAGGTCTTGCCGTGCGATGGCTCATTGCGCACCACCTCGCCGCCGAAGACCTGGCCGATGCACTGGTTGCCCAGGCACACGCCGAGGATGGCGACCTTGCCGCTCAGCTCGCGAATCGCGTCATTGGACACGCCGGCGTCGTCCGGCGTGCCGGGTCCAGGCGAGATCACGATGCCATCGAAGGTAGCGAGCTCGCCGACCGTGACCTCGTCGTTGCGGAAAACGGCCGGCTCTGCACCGAGCTCGGCCATGTACTGGACGAGGTTGTAGGTGAAGGAGTCGTAGTTGTCGATCATCGCGATGCCCATCACATCTCCTCCGCCATCTCGATGGCCTTGAACATCGCGCCCGCCTTCTCTAGCGTCTCCTCGAATTCGCGCTCGGGCTTCGAGTCCGCCACCACCCCGGCCCCCGCCTGCACGTAAGCAATGCCGTCTGCGACCACAACCGTGCGCAGGGTGATCGCCATGTCGAGGTTGCCGCCAAAGCTGACGTAGCCCGCCGACCCCGCATACACGCCGCGCTGGTCGGGCTCGAGGTCGGCGATCACCTCCATGGCTCGGATCTTGGGCGCGCCAGACACAGTGCCTGCCGGGAATGCGGCCCGCAGCGCGTCGAGCGAGGTCTTGCCCTCGCGCAGCTGGCCGCTGACCGTCGATGAGATGTGCATCACGTGCGAGTAGCGCTCGACCTCCATCAACCGGTCGACGTTGACCGACCCGGGACTCGCGACCCGACCCACGTCATTGCGGCCGAGGTCGACGAGCATCACATGCTCGGCTCGCTCCTTCAGGTCGCCGAGCAGCTCCTTCTCCAGGCGCTGGTCCTCGGCGGGATCGGCGCCGCGTCGCCGTGTCCCCGCGAGGGGCCTGGTCTCCACACGGCGCCCCTCCACCTGGACGAGCTTCTCGGGCGACGTGCCGACGACGTGGCGGTCGCCACCAAGCGCGAGGAAGAACATGTACGGCGACGGGTTGATAGCGCGCAGGCACCGGTAGACGTCGAAGGGCGTCGCCTCGAGGCGCTTGCGGAAGCGCTGCGAGACGACGATCTGAAATGCGTCGCCGCCCATGATGTGCTCGCGCGCGGCGTCGACCATGGCGTGAAACTGGCCCGGTGTCACGTTCGACTCCCACCTCGCGCCGTCGAGGCCGCGGTCGGCCGCCGGCGGCTGATCGCCGGCAAGGCTCTTCTCCATGGCATCGATGCGAGCAACGGCGTCGTCGTATTCCTCGCGGTCGGGCCGGTGGATGGTCAGCAGCTGTAGCCGCCGCGTGACGTGGTCGAAAACCGCGAGGTCTTCGGCGCGCACGAATGCGCTCTCAGGCATAGGGGGCCCCGCCCCTCTCGCCACGGGCAGCCGCTCGAAATGTCGCGCCGTTTCATAGCCGAGATATCCGACCGCGCCGCCGTGAAAACGCGGCACGCCCTTGACCGGCGCGGTCTGCTCCGCGGCGACCATCGCGAGCGCCGGAAGAGGGTTGCCGTCGCCAAGCTCGAGGTCACGCGCCGAAACCCCGATGAATGAATAGCGGGCGAGGCGCTCGCCACCCTCGACGCTCTCGAGCAGGAATCCAGGCTCGCCGGGAGGACAGAGCAAGGAGTAAGCGCGGACAGGCGTCAGCATGTCGGCGAGGACTTCTCGGTAGACGGGGATCAGAGCGAACTGCGAGCCAAGGGCCCGCGCTTCTTCCCTGGAGGGCGTGCAGTCTCTCATCTCATTCCTCTCATCTAGATCTTTCCGCCGAGCTCTCTACGGCCTGGCCGGAGGCAAAACCTTATCAGATATTTCCCCCTCCCCCGTTCAGGGGGAGGGCCGGGGAGAGGGGCCTGCGCTAAGACTTCTTGGCTTTCATCTCCCGCTTCACCTCGCGCGCCCTGGCCATCGTCTCCGCGGAGTCGACGTCCGCCACCGTGTGCCAGTCCGCCGCGTGCTTCTCCCACCCCTTCGGCTTGACGTCGAACTTCTTGGCCAGGATCGAGACGAGGATGCGCACCTTCATAACGCCAAAACCGGGAAGCTTCTTGATCCGCGCAGCAAGGTCGTCGCCATCCCGCGCGTCGCGCCACACCGAGCCCGCGTCGCCGCCGTAGTCCTTCACGATCGCGGCGCACATCGCCTGCACGCGCCGCGCCATCGAGCCCGGAAAGCGATGCAGCGCAGGCCGCTCACGGAACACTGCGTCGAGGCGCTCGGGATCCATGGTCGCGATCTTCCGCGCGTCGAGGTGCCCGAGCCGGCGCTTGAGCTCATAGGGTCCGCCGAAGGCCTTCTCCATCTTCACCTGCTGGTCGAGGACCATCCCGATCAGGAGCGCGAGAGGGTCCGTCTCGAGCAACTTGTTGGCGGCCGGGTCCTCCGTCCAGACGATGGGCATGCTTGAGTAGCCTAAGGCGTTATTGGAAGCTATGGGGGAGGGCTACAAACCCGGTTCGCGGGAGGATTTCGACCTGCTGTACCGGACCGCGTATCCACGCGTGTACCGGACGCTGTCGGCCATCCTGAGCGACCCCGAAGCCGCGGAGGACTGCGCCCAGGACGCGTTCGTCCAGGCGTTCCAGGCGTGGAAGCGCTGGCGGCCCGATGCGCCCGCCGAAGCGTGGATCCACCGCATCGCGGTCAATCGCGCCATCTCCTACCGGCGAAGCGCGAAGCTGCGGAGCATCGGCGAGGTGCTGCGCCGGCTGGGCAGTCCGGGGCCCGGCGTCGACCCCGCCGACGCGGCCACGCGGCCAGACCTTCTGACCGCGCTGAGGTCACTTCCGCCCAAGCTGTCGGCAGCCATAGTCCTGCGCCACTACCACGGCTACAACAACCGCGAGATCGCAGCAGCGCTGGGTGTTTCGGAACGAACCGTGGGTTCGCGCTTGCAACAGGCGGGAGAGCGGCTCCGCGCGGTGCTGGACTCCCCCTTCTCACTCGAGCAGCCATCGGCGTTTTCTTCAGAAGACCGTGAGTACTATGTCGAAGACTGAGCGCGACCCACTCGGACCCGGATTCGGTTGGCGATTGCGCTCCGAGCTCGACCGGGTGCAGCCGCGCTTCTCGACGCCGCGCTATCTGAACCCGACAAAGATCCACGCGTGGCGCCTTGCGCCGGCCGCACTGGCACTCGCCCTGACCGGCTTCCTCGGCCTGACGGCGTACGCGGCAACGGGCAGCGCCAACCCGGCCGTATGGACTGAGCGAATCGTCACCGTCGTCCATCCGGTCCCGCCGACCCCCACGCCCGAAGTCACCCCAACCCCACCTCAGCCAAAGGCTGCCCCCGCACCCAAGGCCTCAGCCGAACCAACGGAGAGGCCTGAGCCGACGAGCCGACCGGCGCCGACGGCATCGCCCGAGCCTCGAGAGTCGCCCGAGCCGGGCGACGAAGGTTCGGGCTCAGATTCGAACGATGCATTCCCGACGCCCACGCCGACCCCGGGCGACCACTGAACCGGACTTCCGACATGGGCCCCCATCGGCGTTTCTAGTTCCATGAAAAGACCAGTAGTCCTCATCGTTGGAGCAGCGGCAGGAGCCCTGCTGATCGCCGCGATCGGCGCCTCAGCACACACGGGCTTCTCGCCGACGAAGTCGCCTGGGGTTCACCTGGGCGTCCTGGGCGGTGAAGCGTCAGGCGCTCGCGTCGAGACACCCGAACCAAACGACACGCTGGAAACCGAACCAATCGCGGCCCCGACAGCGGAGCCGGCGCAAGCCCCCGAACCCGCCGACAACGAGACCGAGTCCGACACCGACACCGAGACGGACTCAGACACTGAGACCAACGACGACGCAGCCGGTTCCGCACCTGTGACAACCACCAGATCCACCAGCTCAGACGAGCACGATGGCGGTGGCTCCGGCGACAGCGAGCACAAGTCAGGAAGCGGCGACTAACCCCACCCGAACTCGAATCTCAAAGGGCCGGACCCCAAATCCGGCCCTTTCTCTTTGCCGGGCGGTTCTCAATGTATGGGGAACCCACTCAAAATCATCTTGGGCGCGACCGCGACGATGCTGGTCGCTATCGGCTTAGCCGCGATAACCGGGACCATCCACCTCCCGGGCGAGGGCAATCCAGGCCCTTCAGGGAGCGGCGCGGTGGAGGCGCAGCAAACGACCGCGTCGCCAACTCCGCCGACGGCCGAAGCGAGCCCAACACCCCAGCCCACACAGGCACCAGCTCCGCCACCGGCCCCGCCCCAAGAAGGAGCCCCGCCCGCCAAGCACAAAAAACACTGAAGCAGCTAGGCCGCCCAGCGGACTCCTGGGCTGCGAACTCGCCGCGGAATCTCGTGATCGGGAGGGATGAACGTCACCCCTTCGCCGGCCTGGACCACCTGCCACTCACCCTCGTGCACGAGTCGGTGGTGGTGGTGGCAGAGAGGGAGCAGGTTGCGCAGGGTGCTGGGCCCACCTCTGGCCCGAAATTCGATGTGATGCGGGCTGGTCCAGCTGACCGGCCGGTCGCAACCGGGAAACCCGCAGGTCCGGTGCCGGGCCTTGAGGGCTCGCCACTGCGCCGGCGAGACATTCGGAGTGGCTCGGCCCACATCGACCACCTGGGAGTCAGCCTTGAGGACCCTGGAGAGCATCCCGTCGCACGCCAATCTCTGCACGGTCTTGCTCGAGATCGGCATCCCGGGCTGCAGCTCCGAGGCCGCTGCACCAAGCTCGCCCTTCAAGCCTTCCACCGTGGTGTGGACGGTGATGTGCGGCCGGACCCGATTGCGCCGCGGAATCGTGCCCGCTTGCAGCGCGTGGTGAGTCAGCTCGGTCAGCGCGTCGGCCCGGCGCTGACGCGGCGTCCGCCGATCGTCTGAACCGAGCGGCTTGGCCAGGGCGTCGATCGCCGACTCCAGCGCTGCCCCACCCTCAGGGTCAAGCCATCCGTCGACGCGGAACATGCCGCCCGACTCGCTGATGAAGAATTGGCGCCGCTCGAAGTTCTCCTCCACTGCGCGGCAGAAGCCTTCCGGATCGACCCCGTGCCAGGTGCTGACCGCAATGTCTTTCAGATCCTTGAGCGAGAACTTGCGCGCGTTGCCGATCCACATCTCCTCATCGATCCGAGCCCCGATCTCATTGACGTGCTCCTGCAGATGACAGATCACAGAAGCCGCCTGGTAGCCGATCTCGCCTGAGCTGAGCGCCTGGGCGATCCTGGGCATCGTCTTGAGCTGGGCACCGACGCAGAGCCGGTCGCTGGCCGCGTTCTTGGACATGGCGCAGGTGTTGGCGACCCAGCTACACGCGCTCTGGCCGGCCAGCAGGTGGTCGCCACGCGACCGAGCCCCGTCTACCACTCTGCAGAGGACGCCCTGGAGCCGGTCGATGACCGCCGACAGGCGCTTGGGATCTACGAAATCAAAGTCAGCCGAGAGCTCGAAATCGCGAGCCGCAGACTCCAGTGTTTCGAGCTCGTCTGACATGAGAGAATTATACCAAACATCGGTTCGACGTCAAGCGAAATTAACAGAAAATCTTATTCCACCAGCCCAACTCCAAGCCACCAAGACAAACCGCGGCCACCCCCTCTTCACAGCCCGTCCCACCCACCCAATGCCACAACACAACCCCCAGGCCAGCAGACCACCCCACCCCACCTGTCTTCACAGTCCGTCCTATCCCCGCAGCCCAATGCCACCACGCAATCCCCGGGGCCACAAAGACCGACCACCCCCACCCCTCTTCACAGCCCGTCAACCCCGCGTTGCACAGCCACCACGCAATCCCGGGGCCACCACACCGACCCACCCACCCCTCTTCACAGCCCGTCCCCACCCGCCTCGCAATGCCACCCACCCAGGCCAAAGGCCACCTGTGCCCCCGCCTACGCCCCTACCCCCTCCTCCTCTGCACAAACTCAAACCCGAACCGCCCCTTCACACAAAGGTGCCCCGAGGTGACGGAGTTATCGAGCGGCGAGGTCACCTTGACGATCGAGTTGTCCTGCACGTGCAGCTCGAGCATGCACCCGACCCCGCAGTAAGGACACACCGTCTCCGTTACCGCCTGCCGCCCCTCATCCCACGTCCCCGCCCCGCGCATGTCGTGCTCGCTCTTGAACATCAGCGCGCCGGTTGGACACACCCCGATGCAGTTGCCGCAGTACACGCAAGCGGAGTCAGGCAGCGACGTGTCGAACTCGGTCGAGATGTGCGCATCAAACCCCCGCCCCGCAACACCGATGGCAAACGTGTTCTGCGCATCGACCCCACAAGCCTCGACGCACTTGTAACAAAGGATGCAGCGCGAGTAATCGCGCACATAGAGCTCGTTGTCCACCTTCACCGGCTGCGCCACCGTGGCCGCCCCAGCCCCGAACCGCGAAGGCACCGCGCCGTACCGCTCCATCCACCCCCGCACCTGCGCCGAACAAAGCGACATGTCAACCGACGAGCCCAGCAGCTCGAGCACGAGCCGGCGGCTGTGCCGCACCCGCTCCGAATCGGTCCTCACCTTCATCCCCGCCTCGACCTTCCGCGAACAGGCAGGCACAAGGACCCGCGCCCCCTCCACCTCAACGACGCAGACACGACAAACGTTGACCGGAGTGAGGCTGTCGAGCTGACACAAAGTCGGCGTGTCCACCTCAAGCCGACGGCACGCATCGAGGATCGTCGACCCCTCGAGCACCTCGACCTCCCGACCATCGACGCTCAGCGACACGAACCTCTTCGGAAGCCCAACGAAAACCGTCTCAGCCATTCAGCACCTTGAGCTGCGTCAACCCCGAAGCGACGGCGTTGGCCGCGGTCTGGCCGAGACCGCAGATCGAAGCGTCGCGCATCGCCTGAGCGATATCGCTCAGCAACCTGACATCGGCACTCCGATCGCCATTCCCCTCGGTGAGCATCCGCTCGAGGATCTCCTCCTGCCGCTTCGTCCCGACGCGACAAGGCACGCACTGCCCGCAAGACTCGTCCCGAAAAAACCGAGCGATCCGCAAGAGGACCTGCTTCATGTCAGCCGCCTCGTCGAACACGATCACCGCGCCGGATCCAAGGGTTGCCCCGATCGCGCGCGTCCCCTCGAAGCTCAAAGGCACATCAAGTTGCTGGGGTGTGAGAAACGATCCCGCCGCCCCACCCAGCAGCACCGCCTGGACGCCACCAGCGCCGGCCATCTCGAGGAGCGAACGCAGAGGCGTCCCCATCGGAACCTCGTAGACACCGGGCCTGCTGACGTTGCCGGACACGCAGAAGATCCGCGTGTCGGCGAACTCGCCGTTGACGATGTCAAGCACATTCACCAGCGTCTCGACGTTGTTGACCAGAGTCGGCTTGCCGAAAAGCCCGACCTCGACCGGAAAAGGCGGTTTGTTGCGCGGCTCTCCCCTCTTCCCTTCGATCGAGTTGAAGAGCGCGGTCTCCTCGCCGCAGATATAGGCGCCGGCGCCGCGCCGCACCTCGATGTCGACGTCGAGCAACCCCGCGCCTCGTGCCTGCGAGATCGCGTTGCCGATGCGCCTGCGCGCCAGCGGGTACTCGTCGCGGACGTAAATAAAGCCGCTCTCGCATCCAGCGGCGAAAGCGGCGATCGCCATCGCCTCCACCACCGCGAACGGGTCGTTCTCCATCAACACGCGGTCCTTGAACGTTCCCGGCTCCGACTCATCCGCGTTGCAGACCAGGTAGTGCGGCCGCCCCGCCGCCGCGGCGACCGACTCCCACTTGCGTCCGGTCGGAAAAGCGGCACCACCGCGGCCGAGCAGATTGGCGTCTTTCAGCCGGCCGATCACGCCCGCCGGCCCAATTTCGCGCGCGCGCTTCAGGGCGGCAAAGCCTCCATGGGCCTGGTAGCTCTCAATATCGTCTGGATCGACGACCCCCACCCGCCGCAGCAATCCCCCTCTCCCCTCAGGGGAGAGGGTTGGGGAGAGGGGCGTGAAAAGCGAGTCCGCAGCGGGGCCGAACGGCGCGATCTGCATCGCCTCGTATTTAGCCCCGAATCGCTCGACCAGGGCCGCCGGTGCGTGGTCGCACAGGCCGAGGCAAGGCACGCGAATCGCCCCCTCCACCGGCTTGACCCCTACGAGGCTGCACACGATGTCATCGCAGACGTGCACCACCTTCGCGTCGCGCGGCTCGAGTGCGAAGCGCGCGTAGAAGCTGACCACCCCATATGCCTCCGCGGGCGGGATCGACAGGCGCCGGCACGCATATTCCAGCGCGCCGCGGCTCACCCAGCCGGTGCGGTCCTGGATCGTATGCAGCACCGGAAGAAGCAGGTGCCGCTGCGAACGCGCAGCGCGCCCGCCATAGGCAACGCGATGGTCAACAGGCTCCGGCTCGCCGAGAAGGCCGTCGACCGCCGCCATCTCCTCGGCGGTCGCCGGTCCCCCGGTCGTGCGGATGTCCAACTAAGTCGCGGCCGGCGCGGGAATCTTGTCGATCCGGATGGCGCTCGCCTTGAACTCGGCCGTACCCGACTTGGGGTCGGTCGCGTCGATGGTCAGCACGTTGGTCGCGACCTGGTCAGGGAAATGAAGGGTCATGAAGGCAAGACCGGGACGCAGCGAGGGCTCGAATCGAACGTTGACCTCGACAGAGCCTCGACGCGAGCTAGCCCGCACGCACTCCCCATCCTCGACGCCCAATCGCGTGCCGTCCTCCGGTGATATGAGCAGCGCCTCGCCCTTGCGCAGCGGCGAGGTGTACTCGCCCGTCTGAACGCCGGTGTTGAACGAGTCCAGGCGCCGCCCCGTCGTGAGCCGGATCGGAAACTCCTCGGTGAGCTTGTCGACGGGAGGATCGTTCTCCACGGCGTGGAATGGAGCGCGAGGCCCTTCCACCGGGTCCTTCCACAACCGGCCGTGCAGGAACTGCGTCCCGGGGTGCGACTCGTCTGGGCACGGCCACTGGATCCCGCCGAGCTCGTCGAGCCGCCGGTACGCCATGCCCGCGTGCATCGGCGACAGGGCGCGGCACTCGTCCCACACCTCCTCAGCCGTCGGGTGGCCCCAATCGGATCCGAGGCGTCGCGCGAGCTCGCCGATGATGTCGATATCGTCGCGCGCACCCGGCGGCGGCTCGAGGGCGCGGCGCACCCGCTGCACCCGGCGCTCGCTGTTGGTGACGGTGCCCTCCGACTCGGCCCAGCCCGCCGCCGCGGGAAGCACGACGTGCGCGAGCTCCGCCGTCTGCGTCAGGAAGATGTCCTGCACGACCAGGTGATCAAGCCCGCTCAGGAGACGCACAGCGCGCGTCTGGTCCGCCTCGCTCCGGGCCGGGTTCTCGCCGACGATATAGATCGAGCGCAGCTCGCCGTGATCCATCGCCTCGAACATCTCGCTGAGGTGCCAGCCTTTCTTGCTCGGAAACTCCGCGCCGCCCCACGCCCTGGCGAACTTCTCGTGGATGGCTGGAATCTCGAGGTCCTGGAACCCGGGGAGGCGCGCCGGGATCGCTCCCATGTCGCCGCCGCCCTGCACGTTGTTCTGGCCGCGCAGCGGGTTGAGCCCGCATCCATAGCGGCCAACCTTTCCGGTCAAGAGACCGAGGTTGATCAGCGCGAGCACGTTGTCCGTCGCGTTGTGATGCTCGGTGATGCCGAGCGTCCAACAGATCATTCCGCGTTCCGCGTGGGCGTAGTCGAGCGCGACCTTCTCGATCGCGTCGGCGGGCACGCCCGTCTCAGCCTCCGCGCGCTCGAGCGTGTAAGCCTCGACGCAGCTCGCGAACTCCTCGTATCCAGTCGTGGCACCGGCGATGAATTCCTTGCTTGCCAGGCCGGCGTGGATGATGACGCGCGCCATCGCGTTCGCCAGCGCGATGTCACTGCCGACGTCGATGCCCAGCCACACGTCGGCCCATTCGGCCGAGCTCGTTCGGCGCGGATCGACCGCGATCAGCCGCGCGCCGTTGCGCACACCGCGCAGCAAGTGGTGGAAGAAGATCGGGTGCGTCTCACGCGCGTTAGAACCCCACAGGAAGATGACGTTCGTGTCCTCAGCCTCTTGATAGGAAGATGTCCCGCCTCCGGCTCCGAACACTGTCGCCAGACCGGCGACGCTTGGGGCGTGTCAAGTCCGGTTGCAGCTGTCGACGTTGTTGCTGTGCATGACGACTCGCGTGAACTTCTGGGCCATGAAGTTCATCTCGTTGGTCGTCTTGGAGCAGCTGAACATGCCGAACGCTTGCGGCCCCTTCTGTCGTGCAGCGTCGAAGCCGGCGGCGGCCTTGCTGAGCGCTTCTTCCCACGAGGCCGGACGGAGACGTCCGCCCTCTCTGACCAGCGGCTCGGTCAGACGGGTTAAACCATCGTCCATGGGCTGACCATGTTATTTCTTGTTCGCGGCGACGAACTCCTTGATCCGGCGAAGCCCCAGCTTGAGCTCGTCCTCCGACTGCGTGTAAGCGAGGCGTATGAAACCCTTCCCACCGTCTCCAAACGCCGTACCGGGCAGCACGGCGACGCCGGCCTCATCGAGCAGGCGATCCGCGAGCTCGTGCTCGTCGAAGCCGGTTCCCGCGATGTTCGGGAACGCGTAGAAGGAGCCCTGCGGCCGCGCGCAGCGCATGCCAGGAATCTCGTTGATGCCGTCGACGACCAGGTTTCGCCGGTGCTCGAAAACCTTCACCATGCGGTGCACCGCATGCTCGGACTCAGGTGAGCTGAGAGCTTCGATTGCAGCGATCTGGGTGAATGCGGCAGCGCAGGATGACGAGTTGATCATCAGCGTGTCCAGCTTGGCCGCGAGCGCGCGCGGGGCCACTGCGTAGCCGAGGCGCCAGCCAGTCATCGCGTAGGACTTCGACAGGCCGTCCATCAGCACGGTCCGCTCGCGCATGCCGGGACGCGACAGCGGCGACACATGCTGGAAGCCGTAGACCAGCTGGCTGTAGATCTCGTCGGAAACCACGAGCAGGTCGTGCTTCTGCGCGAGCTCACATACGAAGTCGACGTCTTCATTGGTCAGCACTCCGCCCGTCGGGTTCTGCGGCGTGTTGATGATCAGCATTCGTGTCTTCGGCGTGACCAGCGAGGCCAGCTCGTCGAGGTCGATGCGAAAGCCGCTCTCCTCGCGGAGCCGCACTGGCTTCGGCACCCCGCCGATGAAGTTGACCTGCGATGCGTATGCCGGATAGCCGGGGTCGGGCAGGATCACCTCGTCGCCTGGCTCGATGCATGCGAGCAGCGTGAAGAGGAGGACGTTTTTCGAGCCGGGCACCAGGACGACGTCGTCCGTGTCGACCTGTGTCTTGAGCATCTTGCTGACGAAGCCGGCGACCGCCTCCCGCGCCTCGAAGATCCCGCTCGCCGGCGTGTAGTGCGTGTACCCGTTCTGCATCGCGCCGATCGCCGCCTCGACGATGTTGTCCGGCGTCGCGAAGTCGGGCTCGCCGATCTCCAGATGCACGATGCGCTTTCCCTCGGCCTCGAGCTTGCGGGCGCGGGCGAGCGTCACAAAGGCGCCCTCCGTCCCCAGGCGCGACATCCGCTCCGCAAATCGGACCGCAGTGCTCACGGTTCGAATCGTAGCTTCACCTCCCCGCTCGCCGGGGGCGGAGAGCTTCACCTCCCCGCTTGCCGGGGAGGTCGGGCCGCGGAGCGGCCCGGGTGGGGACCTACGCACCCACCTGAACGGATCAATGAGAGGTGGGGACGTACGCACCCACCTGAACGAATCAGTGCACTCCTACCAGCGAACCACCATCGATCCCGAGCGACTGCCCCGTGATGTAGGCCGCCTGGCTCGAACAAAGGAACGCGCACGCCGCCCCCACCTCGGCCGGCTCGCCGAGCCGCCTCATCGGAGCCCGCCCCGCCATCTGCTCCAGGTCGCCAAGACGCCGGAGAGCATCGGTGCGTATCGCATCTGGAGCCAGGCAGTTGACCGTGATCCGATCCGGGGCCAGCTCAGCGGAAAGGGTCTTCGCCATGCCGGTGACCGCGGCGCGGAGAGAGTTGGACAGGACCAGGTTCGGGATCGGCTGGCGGACCGAGATCGAGGTGATGAAAACGATCCGTCCCTGGTCGGAGCGCTTGAGGTGAGGAAGCGCCCCGCGGACCAGCCGGACGGCGCTCAAGAGGGTGAGCTGGTAGGCCGTGTCCCACGCTTCGATGGGGGTCGCCTCGAAGGTGCCAGGCGCCGGTCCGCCGGCGTTGACTACGAGAGCGTCCAGACCCCCGAGCTTGCGGATCGCCGCCTCGATCAGCGCATCGATATCGGCTTCCCTGGCAACGTCGGCCGCGGTCCACCCCGTGGCAGCGATGGCGATTCCGGTGGCCTCGATGGCTTTTGCGTCACGGGACGAGATGTACACCTGAGCGCCCTCACCGATGAGGGCCTCAGCACAAGCGCGCCCGAGCCCCTTGCTGGCAGCGGTGACGAGAGCGCGCCGGCCCTTGAGCCCGAGGTCCACACGCCAATTCTGAGGTCGGCGCGACGCGTAGGGCTTACCCGGTCGTGTTCACGTACCAGTCCGTCACGTACTGGAACCGATCGCTCGGCTCGATCGCCTTGTTCATGTGCACTCCGTGCACGCGCTGCGAGACCGCGTATTCGTACCGGCCTGCGTAGACGAAGATGGCCGGCGCCGCATCCGCCATCAGCATCTGGAAGTCGATGTACGCCGCGAGCCTCGATGGCGGATCGACCGCCGCGCGCCCGTCCTCGAGATCTTTGTCGATCAACCCCCATCCGCGCGAGTAGGCGAAGTTCAGCGAGCCGGGATCCAGCCCCGAGTGCCACAGCGAGTACTGGTCCGGGTCCGGCCCCACGTCGATCGAGGTCAGCGCCATCTGGTACTTGTGCGTCAGCAGGTAGTCCTGCAGCAGCTTTGATGCAGGGAGCGGCTTGACGTCGACCTGGATTCCGATGTCAAGCAGCTGCCGCGCGATCGCCTCGGCGATCTGCTGGTTGGGATACGAAGCCGCCGCGACGAGCGTGACCTTGAACGGCACGCCCTTCTTCGACCGCATCTTGGTTGAGGCATCCGGCACCCATCCGGCCGAGTCCAGCGCCCTCGCCGCGGCAACCGCATCGTACGGATGGAGGTTTGCCGCCGCCGCCGAGTAGGCCCAGTCCGCCGTAGGGATCGGATTCGGATCCGCGTCGCCCCGCCCCGCAAGCACCTCGGCCACGATCCGCTGCCGGTCCACCGCCTGGACCATTGCGAGCCGTACCTTCGGGTCGCCAAAGAACTGCTGCCCATCTCCATCGACGTTGAACGTCACGAACGAGCTCGTGAACAGGCGCGACTCGTGCACGGTCAGGTCGGTGCGGCCCTGCAGCGTATCGACTTCCTGGGGCTGGATCCCGCCCACAAGGTCGGCGGCCCCAGACAGCACCGCCCGTATCGCAAGCTGCGGATCCGTCGCCGGATAGGTGCGGAGCACGAGGTGGTCGAGGTATGGCTGCGGCACGGCGTAAGAGTTGCGGTCGAGCGTGATCGCGAGCTGGTTGATCGAACCGACCTTGAAAGGTCCAGTGCCGAAGGCACGGATCCCGCTGTAAGGGCTTGCCGCGATCTGCATGGGGGCCATGCCTACGAAGATGTGCTTGGGAATGATCCCCACGCGCAGCAGCTGCGGGAACGAGGCGTCGGGGGCGCGCAGGCTGAAGACCACCTGGCCCGGCCCTCCCGCAGCCACGCCCAGCTGACGATAGCCCTCCGCACCGGGCTGCTGGTACTCGAGGTCCTGCAGGACGTGGAAGGTGAACAGCACATCGTCGACGCTGAACGGCTGGCCGTCGCCCCACATCACACCACTGCGGACGTTGAACGTATACGTGAGGTGGTCCGGCGAGACGCTCCAGTCCTGGGCAAGCACGCCGACCACGTTCTGTTGCGAGTCGACCGCGGTGAGCCCTTGGTAGATCAGGTTGTCGACGTCGCGCGTGCTCGCGTTGGTTTCGAACAGCGGGTTGAGCACAGACGCCTGGCCTACCAGCGCCTCCACGGCGGTGCCGCCCCGCGCCGGCTTCGGTACGGTGGCGACGGGCTGGCACCCGGCCAGGGCCATGACCGCCGCCAACGCGGCGACGAGGAAGCTACCCCGTGAGATGCGTAGTCACCCAGACGTTGGCTATCGAGCAGATGAGGAACGCGGCGACCAGGACCCATGTGGTCCAGTAGATCTGCCGCTCGAGGCCGCGCCGGGTTCGGTAACCGCCGCCGAGCCCGGAATCGCCGCCGCCGATCGTCCCGCCGAGGCCCGACGCCTTGGGTGTCTGAATCAGCACGCCGGCCATGAGGAGGATCGCGAGCACGGCCTCCGCGATGACCAGCGCGTTCTGGAGCTTAGCCATGGGACCCGGAGATTTTACCCGTGGAGCCCGGCTAAGCCCAGACGGAGCCGAATCGCGAGTTGATCGCGTCCCAGTTCAAGGTGTTGAACCACGCCGTGACGTAGTCGGCGCGCCGGTTCTGATACTTCAGGTAGTAGGCGTGCTCCCACACGTCGACGCCGAAGAGCGGCGTCAGCTCGTCCATGTAGGGGCTGTCCTGGTTGGGATACCCCTTGATCGCGAGCTTGCCCTGTCTGTCCGCGACCAGCCACGCCCAGCCGCTGCCGAACTGACCGACCGCGGTCTTCTGCAGCTGCTCTTTGAACTGGTCGTAGCCGCCGAACGTGTTCTTCAGCGCGTCCGCGATGCGGCCGCTCGGGTTGCCCCCACCGCCCGGGCCCATGATGGTCCAGAAGATCGAGTGGTTGGCGTGGCCGCCGGCGTTGTTGCGGATCACAGTGCGGATGTCCTCCGGCACGTCGTTGATGCCCCACAGCAGCTCCTCGACCGTCTTCTTGCCGAACTCAGGGTGCTTCTCGAGCGCGGCGTTCGCGTTCGTCACGTATGCGGCGTGGTGCTTGTCGTGATGGATCTCCATCGTCTTGGCGTCGATGTGCGGCTCGAGGGCATCGAACGCGTAGGGCAGCTTGGGTAGCTCAAAAGCCATATGTGGTCCCCCCTTTCACGAATTGAAGTTGTCCTGACTTAAACCAGTCTAAGAGGTTGAAGATTTCGAACTTGAAGCCTGGGATTTGACCGCCGCCGCGCGGCGCTCGACCTCCGCAGCGTCCCCAAGGTATCGCCACGACTTCGGTCGGAAGTCTGAACCCAGCTCGTACACGCGGGGCACGCCGGTCGGGATGTTCAGCTCGACAACCTCCTGGTCGCCCAGGCCCTCGAGGTGCTTGACCAGCGCGCGCAGGCTGTTCCCGTGCGCGGAGACCATCACGCATGGATACAGAAGCAGGTCGGGCACGATCGCGTCGTACCAGTAGGGGAGCATTCGCTCGACGACGTCTTTCAGACACTCGGCGCCGGGCAGCAGCTCTGGCGGCAGCGCCGCGTAGCGGGGGTCATGTGACGGATGCCGCTTGTCGGAGGAGTCGAGGTCCGGCGGCCTTACGTCGTAGCTGCGCCGCCACACCTTGACCTTGTCCTCGCCGTATTTCTCGGCTGTCTGCTTCTTGTTGAGTCCCTGCAGCGCACCGTAGTGGCGCTCGTTCAACCGCCATGTGCGCTTCACTGGGACCCACGACATTGCCATCTCGCCGAGCGCCAGCTGCGTCGTCTGGATGGCGCGCAGCAGCAGCGACTCGTGGACCACGCTCGGCCGGAGGCCGGCCTCTTTCATCAGGCGCCCGGCCTCCACCGCCTCTTTCGTGCCTCGCTCGCTCAAGGGGACGTCTGTCCACCCGGTGAACAGGTTCTCGAGATTCCAGGTGCTCTCCCCGTGCCGCAACAAGATCAAAGTCCCGGGCCGACTAGAGGTGTTCATGAACCTCCGCGGGAGAAAGCACCTCCCCATTCATGGGGAACTGGCTCCTCCCCACTTGTGGGGAGGTGGCGCGAAGCGCCGGAGGGGCTGATGGAACCCGATCTAGCGATGGCCATAGACCTCCGCGGTCACTTTCACAATATGCGCGAACTCGTCAGCGTCCAGGCTCGCCCCACCGACCAACGCTCCGTCGCATAGAGGCAGCTCGACGTACTGCTGCACGTTTTTCGAGTTGACGCTCCCCCCATAAAGGATGCGGACCTTGCGCGCCGCGCCCGCGCCGATCATCTCCCCCACCACCTTGCGGATGAGCCGCATCGTCCGGTACGCGTGCTCAGGGTCGGCGTTCTTCCCAGTCCCGATCGCCCACACCGGCTCATAGGCGATGACGAGGCGCGCCGAATCGTCCGCCGAGCAGCTGGCCAGACCCGCCTTGACCTGGGCCGAGACGACCTGATCCGACGTTCCGGCGTCGTAGTGGTCCGCCAGCTCGCCGACGCACATGATCACGCCGAGCTCGCTGGAGAGAGCCGACGCCGTCTTCTTCGCCACCATGTCATCGGTCTCGCCGAGGTACAGACGCCGCTCCGAGTGGCCGACGATCACCCATTGGCACATTCCCTTGAGCATCGCGGGCGAGACCTCGCCGGTGTAGGCGCCCGACATCTCCCAGAAACAGTCCTGGGCACCGAGCTTCACACCTGACGAGTCGAGCACCTCGGAAACGCCGATCAGCCACGGGAAGGGAGGCACGATGACCACCTCGACGCGCTCAGAGTGTCCTCGCGCGACCGAAAGGATTCCGCGCGCGAGGTCGAGCGCATCGTCGATGTTCGTCGGGTTCATCTTCCAGTTGGCCGCCACGAGCGGCATCCCGGGCGGGCGGCTACTCACTCACGCTTCCTTGAGGATTGCGATGCCCGGCAGCTCCTTGCCTTCGAGGTACTCGAGCGTCGCACCGCCGCCGGTGGAAACGTGCGAGTAGCGCCCGGCCAGGCCAAGCGCCTCGATCGCCGCGACGGTGTCGCCTCCTCCAACCAGCGTGTAGGCGCCCGAGCGGGCGATCGCCTCGCCGACGGCCTTCGTCCCGTCGCTGAAGTCTTTGATCTCGGCCACGCCGACCGGCCCGTTCCAGATCACGGTGCCGGCGCCGCGCAGCCTTTCACCGAACTGGATGACGGTCCGCGGCCCGATGTCCAGCGCCTTCCATCCGGGCTCGACCTTGTCCGCCTCCATGATGCGCAGGGCTTCGCCCGGTTCCACCTTTCGCGCGCACACGAGGTCTACCGGCAGCACCAGCTTGTCGCCCGCTTCCGCGGCGACCGCTCTCGCCTCGTCGAGCGCTGGTTCCTCGACCAGCCCGCTGCCCGTCGGCCATCCCTTGGCCTTGAAAAAGGTGTTGGCCATCGCGCCTCCGATGAGGAGGAAGTCGACCTTTTTCAGCAGGTTCCGCAGCACGCCAACCTTGGTCGAGACCTTCGCCCCACCGACGACCGCGATCATCGGCCGGCGCGGGTTGTCGAGCGCCTGGTGGAGTGCGGCCAGCTCAGCTTCCATCAGCTCGCCAGCGAATGCCGGAAGGTAGGCGGCCACGCCGACCACCGAGGCGTGAGCGCGGTGCGAGGCCGCGAACGCATCGTTGACGAACAGGTCGCCGAGCGAGGCGAGGCGCCGGGCGAAAGCCGCGTCGTTCGTCTCGTCCTCTTTATGGAAGCGGACGTTCTCGAGGAGGAGGACCTGGCCCGACTGGAGGCTGTCCACAGCCGCGATTGCAGGCTCGCCGACGCAGTCCTCCGCAAACTGGACATCGCGGCCGACCCACCGACCGACGCCTGCGGCGATCGGCTTGAGGGAGAGCTCCGGCTCGCGGTCCTTGGGCCGGCCAAGGTGCGACATGACGATCACGCGGGCGCCGCGCCGCGCCAGGTGCTGCAACGTCGGCGCAGCGGCGCGGACCCTGCTGTCGTCGGCGATGGCGCCGTTCGACATCGGGACGTTGAGGTCCTCCCGGACGAGGACGCGCTTGCCCGTGACGTCGACTGTCGTGATCGAAGCTTTCAGAGCCGCTCCGCCATGTAGTTGACCAGGTCGACCATGCGACAGCTGAACCCCCACTCGTTGTCGTACCAGCTGACGACTTTGGCCCAGTCCCCGGCCAGCATGGCAGTCAGGGGCGCGTCCACGATCGAGGAATGTGAGTCGTTCTTGAAATCGGACGAGACCAGCTCTTCGTGGGAGACCGCGAGGATGCCACGCAGCTCGCCGCTCGCCGCCTCCTCGAATGCCGCGTTGATGTCCTCCGCGGTCGTTGTCTTCCCAAGCCGCACCGTTAGGTCGACGACCGACACGTCCAGGATGGGGACGCGGAACGAGATGCCGGCGAACTTGCCGGCCAGGTCAGGCAGCACCTCGGCGACTGCGCGGTTGGCGCCGGTGGAGGTAGGGATGATGTTGTCCGCGGCAGCTCGAGCCCGCCGCAAGTCTTTGTGCGGGAGGTCCTGGAGCTTCTGGTCCGCGGTGTACGCGTGGATCGTGGTCATCATCCCGGTCTCGATGCCGAAGGAGTCGTGCAGCACCTTGGCAAGCGGGACGAAGCAGTTGGTCGTGCAGCTCGCGTTCGAGATGACATCGTGCTTTTTTGTGTCGTAGCCCTTGTGGTTGACGCCCATGACCACCGTGTAGTCCTGGTTGGTCGCCGGAGCGGAGATGACGACCTTCTTCGTCCCGCCTTTGTCGATGTGGACCCGAGCCTTATGCGCGTCGGTGAAGAGCCCGGTCGATTCGATGACGAGATCTACCCCAAGGTCTTTCCACGGCAGCTCGGCCGGGTCTTTCTGGGTGAGGAACTTGACGGTGTGGCCGTCGACGCGGATGGAATCGCCATCAGCTTTTACCGCCGGCTCGAACGTGCCCAGCGCGGTGTCGTGCTTGAGGAGATGGGCAAAAGTCTTGGCGTCGCCGATGTCGTTGACCGCGACGATCTCGAAGTGCGGCTTGAGCTGCCAGGCCGCTCGGTAGATGTTGCGGCCTATGCGTCCGAAGCCGTTGATGCCGACCTTGAGTGCCATAGGGGCGTGCTCCTAGTGATGTTCGGAGAAGTGTTGAAGGACGCCGTAAATGTTATGCGGAGCGGCGTTCAGGCTTGGAGGAGCGCGATTCTCCGTTCGATATGGCCAGCTGCTGCAGCCTACGCAGACGGTGATTTACGGCCGACTTCGACAGCTTCATCTGACCCGCCAGCTCGCCCAGGTTGAGCTCAGGGTTCTGGCTTCTCCAGCGAGCCATCTCGCGGAGCGCGGGGGGAAGGCGGTCGAGCTTGCCATCAGCTTCGAGCCGCCCGATGGCGGCAGCCTGGCGCATGCCCGATCCGATCGTCTTGCCGATGTTCGCGGTCTCGAAGTTCAGCCGGCGATTCACCTCGCCGCTCACCTCGCGCACCACGCGCACGTTCTCGAACTCCATCACCGCGCGGCTGGCACCCATCAGCGAGAGCAGCCGCACGATCCCATCGCCGTCCTTGACGTAGACGACGGCCTGGCCGCCCCGTTCGGTGACGCCGGCCTTCACGCCCGCGCCCTCGATCAGGCGCGAGATCACAAGCGCCCACGATGCGGTGGGGGCGACGAACTCCAGGTGGTAGCGAGTGCTGGGTGCGTTGACCGAGCCGCAGCCAAGAAACAGACCGCGCAGCATCGCCTTGCGGTCGCATGCCGCATCTGGGACCGCCTGCACGGGCGGTTTCGAGAAAGCGGCCACAACATCGTTCGGCAGCACAAGCTCGATGAAAAAGGACATGCGCTTGCGCGTCTTCACGGCCTGGTACTTGGCCTCCATGCGCGCCACCGCCCGCCCCAGCCGAACGACTTTGCGCGCGACGGCGTTGCGAAGCAGCGAGAAGTACGCGGAGCGTCCGCGCTCGCCACCGAGCAGGCGTCCTCGCGAGCCGTAATAGATGCCGAGCAGCTCGCTCATCTGACAGCAGGGCCGTGCCGGAAGAAGCCCAGCCATCTCGTTCTTGACCTCAGCCGCGAACGAAATCGCGTCTACCTCCAGGAAGGTTATTACCTTCCCCCCTTTCCCATCGAGTCTAACGCGCGAGGGGGCCCTTCCAGTCCACATATGTCTTGACCCTGACCGCGCACAATGTCTCTCAATGCCCGAGATGCGGATGATCGAGGCGGTGCGCAGCGCCATGACCGAGGAGATGGAGCGCGACGAGCGCGTGCTGGTCATGGGCGAGGATGTCGGGCTCAAGGGCGGCGTGTTCGGGGCGACCGACGGCCTCTACGCCCGCTTCGGCGAGTCGCGTGTTCTCGACACGCCCCTGGCGGAGTCGGCCATCGTCGGCGTTGCCATCGGCGCCGCTTTGAACGGACTCATCCCGATCGCTGAGATCCAGTTCGCCGACTTCATACATCCTGCTTTTGACCAGATCGTGAGCGAGGCGGCCCGCACCCGCTACCGGTCGAACGGCGACTGGGGGGTGCCGATCGTGATCCGTACCCCATTCGGCGGTGGAGTTCACGGCGGGCTCTACCACTCGCAGTCCATCGAGGCCTTCTATGCCCACGTGCCCGGCCTGAAGGTGGTCGTGCCCAGCATGCCGGCCGATGCTCACGGCCTCCTCAAATCCGCCATCCGCGATCCCGACCCGGTCCTCTTCCTCGAGCACAAGAAGGTGTACCGCCTGGTCGCCGAGGATGTGCCGAACGGCGACCACCTCGTGCCAATCGGCCCGGCCGTGGTCAGGAGGGCGGGCGCGAACATGAGCTGCTTCGCGTGGGGCTTGATGACCCACTACTGCCTGGAGGCAGCCGACCAGCTCCAGAACGAGGGCATCAGCGTCGAGGTGGTCGACCTGCGCACGCTCGCGCCGCTCGACCGCGAGACCATCCTCGCCTCGGTGCGTAAGACAGGGAAGGCGCTGGTCGTGCACGAGGACAACCTCACCGGGGGATTCGGCGGGGAGATCGCGGCGATCATCTCCGAGCACGCTTTCGACGACCTCGACGGGCCGGTGACCCGCGTCGCGGCCCCAGACATACCGGCGATGCCGTTCAACACTCCCCAGGAGGAGTTCTTCATGCCCAGCCCGCAGAAGATTGCGGAGGCGATGCGAAAGCTTGCCGCGTACTAAGCGCACGACAACATCGACAGTTCGTCCCCACCCTGGCCCGCCTCGGCGAGCTGGGACAGGATCGATGCCCGTCCCCTACATCTCGCGCGCCGAGTACGACCTGCGGCGCGAAAGCGTGGCCGCCGGCATGCAGGCCGCCGGTCTCGACGTGCTGTGCGTCTTCTATCCCGCGCGGGTCGCTTACCTGACCGGCTTCCACCACATCCCGACCGAACGGCCGATCGCGCTCGTCATCGGCTCGAGCGGCCAATCCTCACTCGTCGTGCCGGCAGTCGAGAAGGAGCATGCCGAGTCCTCGACGTCCGTGGACCAGGTGCGCATCTACTTCGAGTACCCCGGCGCCGAGCACCCGATGGAGAGCGTCGTGGGAGTGCTGACCGAGATGAACGCCCGGCCAGAGCGCACCGGCGCCGACCACGACGGCTACGTTCCGTACTGGGGCTACCGCGGGCCTCGGCTCAGCGACCTTGTCGGCGTGGAGCCGGTCGACGCCGAGCTGCTCGTCGAGTCGCTGCGCCGGGTGAAGTCAAAAGCCGAGCTCGAATGCATCCAGCTCAGCTGCGATTGGGCCGCGCGAGCGCACCGCCGGATGCAGGGGGCGATCCAGACCGGCAAGACGGAGATGGAGTGCTACACGCCGGCCGCCATCGAAACGCTCTTTGAGATGGTCCGCGAGATGCCCGGCTGGCGGCCCCGAGGCGGGGACGACACGGGCATCACCGCGATGTTCGTCGGAGGGCGCGAGACAGCCATGCCGCACGGCTTCGTCAAAGGGCACGGGATTCAGGGAGGCGATGTCCTGGTCAGCGGCGCCGCGGCGAACATCGACGGCTACCGCAGCGAGCTGGAGCGGACGATGATCGTCGGCGAGCCCTCACCCGAACAGAAGCGGGCTTTCGAGGCGATGCTGGCGCTGCAGTCGCGAGCCATCGAGGTGATGGCTCCGGGCGTCCCGGCCGGCGAGGTGGAGCTCGCCACGGTACGCCTCGCCCAAGAGCTG